>Ga0187868_1000003_pt1 | contig 262461 bp, 233 predicted proteins | sample June2016WEW_13_4_FD_133014 | JGI IMG/M metagenome (GOLD analysis project Ga0187868, IMG submission 133014) | Peatland microbial communities from SPRUCE experiment site at the Marcell Experimental Forest, Minnesota, USA - June2016WEW_13_40 | ecosystem: Environmental > Terrestrial > Soil >... | reverse complement strand
TGAGGGCGATGTCGTGTTCGATGGACCAGATGCCTGCCTCAATCGCGCGTCGCGCCCCTTCCTCTGTCTGGACGTGGCCGGCTACTTTTAACCCGCCTGCGTTTGCAGCCTCTTTAACGAACAGTCGCATATCATCAACCGTGTATGGGTAGGGTTGGGAGTCAACCATGATTTTGATGAACTTCGCTCCGAAAAGTACGTTCTGTCTAACCGCCTTAACGATCTCATCCGGCGTATCCGCATCCAAATACTCAGGATACACGATGTCATGCTGTTTCACCATTTCTGGTGTAGGATTGAACTGTCCGCCCATCCCCCCGATAATAATCCCCGAATTAATGATCGTCGGCCCCGGAATCCAACCCTGCTCAATCGCAACCCGCAACGCAGTATCAGCATACAACCCACAATTACCACAATCACGTTCAACCGTAAAACCGCTGGACAGGATCTGCAACCCATTAGAAACCGCCTGTATCGCACGAATCGCCGTCGAATCCTGAACGTAAGTATAATAGAAGTAGTTGTTTTCGGGGAATTTCTTGTACGTAATCGCTAAGTGGTCATGCGCATCAACCAAACCCGGCAGCACAGAGAAGTTTGAAAGGTCAATCATCTCAGCTCCCTCTAGATGAGGGGCGCTGGACCCAACCTCCACGATCCTACCGTCCTTCACGGAAACAAACTGATCCGTCTTGGCAGATCCGGTTTCCGGATCAATCAACCGACCAGTCCGTATCGTATACGCAGTTCCAGCACTGGACGGAAGCGGCGTAGATTGTTGCTGCGTCACTTCACGCAACTCCAATACAGCATGCTAACATTGTCGGGTTATTCGATCGCATAACGCGCACGCCCCGGGTTTTCGGATAAAAACATTCGCAGTAGACTCCATGTTCGGATGGCACTTCGTGTAGTCGCTCCTGAACAAAATCCCAGAGGAGGTTAAGCCCCTGCTATGGTCTTGGACTGCAACAAGGAAGTGGAAAGCGAAACAGGTAGTTTCGTTTGTTCCTTTAGCAGAATATTACGCGTGAGAGGCCTCACACGAATCTGTGCAGTCGTAGTAATGCAAAGTCAGTTGAAGAAGTTGTGGAGTTTTCCTTTTCGAATCACGTGGGTCATGTTGTTGGGTGCGAGAGCTTCGATATCGTTCAATGGATTACCTTTAACAACCACTAGATCTGCATCGTATCCCTTCTCAATTCGTCCTGTCGTGGTTAGACCTAGGCAATCAGCGGCGGTAGCTGTGGCCGCTGTGAGTGCTTCCCTATTTCCAATCAGGCCGGCGAGGCCGACTATCTCTCGGTAGTTTTCTCCGTGCCGTAGCGTATCTCCTGTGTAGTCAGAGCCAGAAACTATCTTGAAGCCGAATTCTTTCGCAATTTTCATGTCTTCTGTGCAGTGCCGCTTAACAAGCGCGGCGCTTTCGGCGGGTCGGTTCGGGTTCGGTGTGAGGTATATGCTGATTGTGGGCACGTAATAGATTCCTTTCTCCTTGATCCCTTTAGCGATTTCAGGGGTAAGGCCGATTCCATGTTCGATGGAATCCACCGTGGCTTCAACAACGTTGCTCATCGCCTCCTCACCATAAGCATGAGCGGCAACTTTCAGTCCGGCTGAATGTGCCTCCTCAACGATTGCTTTCAGCTCTTCAACTGTGAACTGAGCCCTAACCTTTCCTCCCTGTGCGAAGCTACTCGAAGCGTATACCTTGACGACTTCCGCCCCGTCCCGCAGGACCTTTCTAACTGCTTTCCGGCAGTCCCAAGGGCCATCACTGTAATACGAGTAAGATAGTTCCTGTGCAACGTGGAGCGGTAAAAGTGTTGGATCGTCATCCCCTCCAGTTTGGGCTAACGATTTTGAAGCTGAAATGATTCTCGGCCCTTCAATCAACCCTTCTCTCTCAGCTAAACTCAAGTAAGAACCAGCCTTGCTGCCCAAATCCCGTACAGCAGTGAAACCTGCCCGCAGTAACTGTTCCAGGTCAGCTACACCCCTAAGAGCCGTAAGAGTCTCCGGGACTACAACCCAATCCATCAAACTGTGCCTGTGTGAACCGAAAAAATGAAGATGAGCATCTATCAAGCCTGGAAGAATAACCCCGCCCTTTACAGCAATCACCTGCGCCCCTCTCGGCTCATCCACCTCCCCCAGCCGTCCAACGTCCGTGATCTTCCCCTTCAACCGATCAACAACTATAACCCCATCATCGAACAATCCAATTCCATTGAAAACTGGTCCTTTCAAAACAAGACTTGACATGACCAATCTCTCTCCTTCGAAGTGAAGTGTTCTACGTGTTAAAAGATTGTACCTAACTATTGAATGGATAGTCTACGGTTTCACAAGGTTCTAAGCAAGAAACGTAGATGGTTAGCGTTGCGGGCTTAGTCTAGAAAAATTCAGGACGTTTTAGTGGAATTAATTTCCCTCTCAGCCAGTCTCTCCAGGACACGTGCAAGAACCTGTGTTCCCTTCTCGCCTTCTTTCTTTGCCATGACGGCTAGGTATAGTTCGTGTATGAGTGCGGCACCTGGAAGCATCAGGTTCTCTTCTTCAGCCAGGCGCAGTATGTTCCTCAAATCCTTCAGCAGATGTGCAGCTTTGAATCCTGGTTCAAAATCTCTGGTCACTATTTTCGGTCCAAGGTTGGTTAGGTTCCATGAACTCGCAGCTCCACTTGTCATAACCTTAAGCAAATTACTGAGGTCCAATCCTGCGGCTGAACCAAGTAGGAGAGATTCGCTCGTTGCGAGGGTATGCAGGGCAATAGCGACTTGATTGCAGAGCTTTGTCGCTTGGCCTGAGCCAGGAGGCCCCATGTAGAAAATCTCCTTACCAATAGCTTGAAGCACTGGAAGGCTTTTGTCAAGAACTTCTTTTTTCCCTCCTACCATGATTGTCAGAGTTCCTTCTTTTGCACCCTTGTCTCCTCCGCTGACTGGAGCATCAAGAAACTCGATGCCCTTTTCCTCGAGTTTTGAAGAGAATGATCGCGCAGCGGCCGGAGAGTTTGTACTCATGTCAATCATAATTGTTCCACGGTGAGCTCCTTCAACAACACCCCCCTGCCCGAATAGGACTTGCTCAACATCGGGTGCGTCTGTTACAATATCGAGAATAATATCCGACTTGCCCGCCACCTCCTTCGGCGAATCCGCAGCTGATGCTCCGATCGAAGCAAGTTCATCTACCGGCTTTTTGCTACGATTAAACACTGTCAACGTGTATCCTTTCCTGATCAAGTTAGATGCCATGGGCTTCCCCATAATGCCCAATCCAATGAAACCGACTCTGGCTCCTTTTTTGACTGAATTCATACTTCATTGACGAGTGTAACCACAAGTAAAGAGTTGCCATTCAATTGCATTGCCTGTACTACATAAACGAAATTGATTTGTACCTGCGGCTTATCAATTCGACTTTATTCGCCCGTTGAAAAAACATGCAAGTAGCACTACCTTACGGGAAGAACCAAGTCTCGTTCGCAATAGATGATCATCGCGTATTGGATCTTCTTCAACCTTCCGTGGCAATTCCAGCGCCGGACCCTGAGGCTGAGATTGAACGTGCCCTGAATGACACAATTCAAGGACCAACCATCGAAGCCTTGCACCCAAAACGCAAGCGGATCGGAGTTGTTGTAGATGACACAACTCGCGTAACGCCTACAAGGAGCTTATTGTCCGTGATTCTGCGGCGCCTGGAAGGGGCCGGAGCTGCTCCTGATATGATTAAGGTTTTCATCGCCCTCGGCACACATCGCAAAATGACTGAGGACGAGATAAGTGAGAAATATGGCGACGAGTTAGCTGAGAGGTATGAAATTGTCAATCACGATTCCGGAGACGAATCACGTTTAAAATACTTCGGAACAATCGCCGACGACTTACCCGTCTGGATTAACAAGGAATTTTCGGAATGTGACGTGCGAATTGCAACTGGGAACGTGATTCCCCATTTCAACGCAGGCTGGGGCGCTGGAGCCAAGACGCTCCTCCCCGGCCTAGCAGGTGACGAAACCGTTGGACGAATGCACGTACTTTCAGCTTTGACGACTCCGAATGGTCTTGGTATGGACCAGAACCCGACACGTGAATTGATTGAAGCCTTTGCCGACAAGGTCGGCCTTCACTTGGTTGTAAACACGGTTCTCAATAGGGATAGGAAAATTGTGAGAGTCTTTGCGGGACATTTCGTGAAGGCTCATCGGGCTGGCGTGAATCTTGCGCGGCGAATTTACAGCGTGAAAGCCCGTGCACTCACAGATATCACAATTGTGAGCAGTTACCCAGCGGATATTGAGTTCTGGCAAGGCTTGAAAGGCCTCTTTTCGGCCGACCTCTGTACTAAGCCAGGCGGAAGCATAATCGAACTCACCCCATGCCCAGAAGGGATCGCGGTCAAACACCCCAAGTGGATCAATTACCTTGAGCTTGGCACTGATGATCTGAAAGAACTTTGCAGAAAGCGTAAGGATGAGGATTTTGTTGCTCTGGGCCTTGCGCTAAACGTCGCCGCCATCCGAGAAAGACATCAGATCGGCTTAATCACTGACGGCATATCCGACCGTGACGCGGAGAGAATGCATTTCAAAAAATTCCGTTCTGTCGAGGACGGACTAACGCATTTCTCGAGAACTCATGGGCAACAGTCGCTGGTGAACGTTCTAAAGTACGGCGGCGAAACATACCCTATCGTTGAGCGCTGAGATCAATCACGACACGGGAACAAATAGTGGCACATGTGGCGCCCGCTCTCTCTTTAGTTGTGTTGCGTTGGTAATTCAGTTAGTCCAAGTTCGTGAATTGTCGAGGTCATGGGTTTGCCTTGGCCGTCCCAGCCCCAAAGTTGGTAGTAGTCGGTGAGCATCTTCTCAAAAGCCTCCATTGTCACGACTTTTCCCTTCGCATTGCCTTCTGGTAACGGGTCTAGGTACATCCGAGGTGGCATTGTGTCGTCTTTCTTGGAGAAGCCTTCTCTCACGTTGAAGAGCCGGGCCAGAGTCCAAATTCGCTTCCCCATGATCTTCATAGTCTCCTCGGTGTAATTGGTTTCGCATGCTGCGTTTAGGAGCCTTGCGCATAGCGCTAGGTTGGCAGCGAGGAAGTCACACATTTCGATGCTCCATTTCACACTGGTTCGAATTTGATCTGTTTGGACGATTTCGGCTTTGCCCTCGGCGGTGAATGGGTCGAGTTTTCCGAACGCGTCGTAGCCCACGGGCCAGGCTCTGTTGTGGTCCGCGCCTCTCTCCGCTGTTGCATAGGCAAGAGCCATTCCAAATGTTGCCCGGGGGTCGTAGCCAGGGTACTCTAGCCCTTTCGCGTGCACTGCGTACCTTTCTGATCCTCTTCCAATCTGCTTCGATGCCCGCGCGACTCCCTCAGCTAGAACGTTGCCGATGCCTTTTCTCGTAGCGATGATTTGGGGAAGTACCACCGCTGCATCTACGTTTCCAAACTTGAGCTCTAATCCATCTGTATCTTTCTTGGTCAGGATGCCTTTTTCGAAGAGTTCCATTGCCCATGCGCAGACATTGCCTGCTGATATCGAATCGAGGCCCATATTTGAGCAGTCTTCGTTGAACTTCAGGATGACTCGTATGTCTCCGATACCCATGTTAGAGCCGCATAACGCCAACGTTTCATACTCGGGTCCTTCGCCTTCTAGGCCAGCGTATTTGCCGTCTTTGACTTTTGTGATATTGCGGCACCCTATTGAGCAGCTGTAGCAGGTTGTTGTATGTCGGACCAGTATTTGGTCGGTAAGCGCGTCAGCGTTTATTTGATCGGCTCCTTCGAAGGTGCCCGCTTGGAAATTCCTTGTTGGTAGCAGGCCCGCGCTTTGGCTCAGAGCCAGTATTCCCGGAGTTCCAACTTTCATGAGCATTTCTTCATCGGGGTTTTCGCGGATGTCTTTCTTTATGACTTCCCTAACCATGGTTAGGAAGGCTGAGTCGGAGTTTATGCTAAGGGCTTTGGCTTGTTTCGTTCCGCGTGCGGAAATTGCTTTCAGGTTCTTCGAACCCATAACGGCCCCAGTCCCGCCTCTGCCAGCGAAGTGATGCACGTCGTATGCGATTGCTGCAAATCTCACCTTGTTCTCGCCTGCGGGTCCGATACAGCCGACTTTAGGGCCGTCTGCGTAGTGGCGAGGGGTTTCACCTGACTCTTTCACAATCAAATCGGTGGTTTCGAGCACATCTTTGCCCCAGAGGTGGCTTGCGTCTCGCAACTCCGCTTTTCCGTCTTTAATTGCAAGATGCACAGGTTTGGGGGATCGTCCTTTGATTATGACGCCGTCGAATCCGGCGAATTTGAGTTCAGCAGGGAAGTAGCCGCCTGAGTGGCTGTCGCTCATAGTACCACTGAGAGGTGACTTCGTCACGTTTGCCATACGTGACATTGTGGAAGCCACGGTTCCTGTTAGTGGGCCAGTCATTAGGATGATGGGGTTCTCAGGAGCGAAAGGATCGGTGCCGGGCGGTATCAGGTCATACAAGTATCGAATACCGAGCCCCTTTCCTCCAATAAATTGTTCCGCCCAGTCAAATCGCAGAGGTTCTTCGCGTGTTTCGCCGTTCGTAAGGTCGACGTGTAGTAATTTGCCGCAGTATGCACGGCCTGCTTTCAACATATAAATCTGCATTAATGGTGGGGCTCCGAATAATTAACCGTATTCTTGTACTGTTTTCTAGGGAAACAGACTTACCCACGTGTATCATATTTTTTCGTCCGCGCTTAAGGCGAGCCTACTATTATGGAGCAACCTGTTACTTCACCGGGCGTTTAGTAACGCCTCATTCCCTTGCTACGGCGAGCTTAACCGCCTGATGTGGGAGGAAAAATAATCATGGTGGCGTCTTCTGTAACTTCTGTGGAGAACCCACCGATCATGGAAACTGACCGACCGTTCAATAGATAGTTAAGATGAGGCTTTGGGCTGCCAGATTCACGGTCGAAGAGATACTCATTCAGCTTGTCCCCATGCTTCGTGGCAAGAGCTTTCAGAATTTCGAGGACTGTGGTGGATCCTTCGATCTGCAAGGTTTCCTCTCGAACCCCTGCCTTTTCGCGAGCAGCTGCTAGGAATTTGACTGTCACTTTCAAGACGGAAGATTCCGATTACGTAAGTTCGCGAGTGATGGTCGGCCACCTATAAACGATACTTGTCTCGGGCACGTTTCCTCGTTTCTCCGATTTTCTGGTACTACCGTTAGTTCAATCGCAACAATCAGTTCTAGCACAGCGGAGATTGTCACTTATGCTGCGCTTCTGGTCGCCATAGTACTCGGAGGAGTAGCGTTAGTCGTAGCGAGAAAAAAGCCAAAGGCAGCTTCAAGTCTCCTGGTTTCTCTCTCGTCAAAAACAGAGAATCCAGTAGGGAATCGAACTTATTTTCAAGTCCTATCCCCGACTGCAAACAAACGCAGCTAGCTAAGTGGCTTTGAGAGGCTCCGAGCCGGAAGTAGCTAAACACCACTAAACGAAATGCTTCTTGAGTTTGGAGCATGTTTCTTCAGGAGCTTCGTACACCTCCTGAACACCGAGCAAATACTGAAGCGCCCAAATATCGCTTACAAACCGAGGTTTGTAGCCATAACGGGACACGATGCGAAGGCCGAGGTCGAAGTAATCAAGAGCTTCGCCGAATGGCCCTGGATAAACTGCTATGTTGAAGCTCCTGATTCCTATGCCATGATAATACGCAAGGACTTTCACAACGCCTTCAGCGAGTCCGTTAAGGTCTTCGTTGGAAAGGGAGTTCAGGTCGGAGACTTTGGGCACAATGGCTTGGGCTTCGTTCAAACCCATTGGTGCAAACGGTGTCAGCCAATGCACGTTCCCTACTCTCCCGAGGTACCTTGCACCGACGCGTTCTTCCGCCTTAACCAACTCGGCCCAGTAAGAAGACTTCGCATTCTGAAAGTACGACGCACTGGCCTCTACCAATTCATGCGTGGCTTGGAGCGGGAGATCGCTGGCCAAAGTCTGCAAGTGAGGGTGAGTGATAGTGGATCCTGCTGGCGGGTAGAAATTCATGACAATTGCATTATTTTTCACTGCGGGCTTCCAAGCATGTACTCGGCGAAAATATTCTATACACGCTTTGAATGCATCGACGAACATGTCGGGTTGCATTTGATTTAGTGGGACTTTGTGTGAGCGTGTTGGGACTACGACCGCGTTGTAGTCTTCGTGGGCGAAGAGACTTGGAAAACAGACGGCTTCACCCACCCGGATTCGGCCTTCGGCTGAAATTTCTGAAATGAATTTTGGTGATTTCTTTTCAACGGAATCAGGGCAGAAGGGACAACCTTGCTGAGTTGAATTCGCTAAATCGTCGATGGCACTCTCATCTGACTCTAGATACCTCCTAACATAGTCTATACGCCCTCTGAGCACAATTACACTTCGACCGGTTAGCGGATCGCGCCTGTGTTCGATAGCCTGGATGTCAGGCTCGAAGTTCTTGAGCGGGCTAAGAAGGCGTGCTTCTCTCGTATCCGACTCGAAATGAATCGACATGGCCAATCTCGTGGGGTTACGGCATCTAGTGTTAATTGAGGCCTCACTGGATTGCAATTTTGGTTGCCAATAATTCACCTTTAATCCGTATCCCCTCAACATCAAATAAGAGTGACAATGGAGTTCGTCGAAGTTCTAACTAAGAGGCGATCTGTTCGCTCCTACAAGCCTCAACCTGTTGAGGAAAGTAAACTGAAGAGTATCTTTGAAGCGGCCAACATGGCGCCTTCTGCAGGAAACCTGCAAGCCTATCAAGTTCAGGTAGTTCGGGATCAAGCGAAGAGAATGGCTTTAGCGAAAGCGGCCTATGACCAAAAGTTCATCGCGGAGGCACCAGTCTGCTTAGTTTTCTGTGCAGATCCAGATCGTTCAGCAACGAGATATGATAAGAGAGGTTCGGAGCTCTACAGCGTGCAGGATGCAACGATTGCTGGTGCATACGCCATGCTTGCGGCCGTGGACCTCGGCTTAGCCACGGTCTGGGTTGGGGAATTTGACGAGAAGAAAGTACAACAGGTTTTAGACCTTGGGTCGATGCGTCCCGTCGCGATGTTCTCGTTAGGCTACGCGGCAGAGGCACCACCACCTGCGCCTAGACGAGCAATTGAGGAGATCTTTCAAGGAGACTTTCCACAAACCGACTAGTCCTTAGTGATGAGCGCACACACAAGACCTTCACCAACCGTCTCTCCTTCTCGAAGTTACTGGACTCTCATAATCTTCTTGCCGAAACATGGTTAACGAAGACACTTCCGCTGCGGAGCGCGTCGCAGGATAGCCTTTTATCATTTCGTGAAGCGTGATGAATTCGAAGCTCGTTGCTTGTAATTGTGAATTTATCTGCGAAAGGCTCAACCTTCCCGTTGGAAACGCTACAGCAGGTTGACTTGGCGTTGGAAGCGGTTGGTTTGAAAAAACAGGTTCGATCCGTTTTAGTTCCCGGCAAACAGTTTTCGACAACTTACGAGGGGCCAACCGTCGAAAAGAACAGGGTAGAGGAGACATTGAAGCCATTGGCTGAGAGGAGTCAAATCACGATTTCAGTCGAAACCGAAGAATCCGTCTCATTCCCCTGATTATCCGCCCGAAGGCGTTACACGATCTGCACTTCATCTCGGGCGAATGCGGTTCCGTCAGGGGTCAGGATCCAGGCCGCAAAATCGCGTGGTTCTCCATTTTGAAGTGATAATATTAGATACGTGAAGTTAGGCCAAGCGTGCTCGAGGTCAAGTTGGGATGGTTCCACCGGGGCGTCGGGGTGAGAGTGATAGACGCCAATCAGATCGAGGTTCGATTTGCGAGCGTCTTCATCGGCGCGAACTAACTCGAGAGGGTCAATGTTATACCGCCGATGCTTCGATGGCGCAGCCACATTCTGAGCTGCGTAGGTGCGATGCACCCGTCTCGCTTCCGAGTTCAGGCCAATCAGGAATCCACAACATTCCTCTGGGTAGGCGTTTCTTGCGTGGTTGATTGCGTATTGAAGCTGATCGGCGGGTATGACTAGCACCAATTTCTGAACCAGATTACCTTTCCAACATGTATTTGAGGACTAGTTCGCCGAAATACTCCATCGACACTCTGATGTCAAACTTAGTCAGCATGGATACAGGTGCTGTGCCTTGAGGGTGCGAATTTTTGGTCTTTCAGTTTCACTTAGCTCACGTGATGCAGCGTGCCCTACGTCGGTTATATCGTGAATTTTCGTATGCTGCTTCGCATTGCAGTTTGAATGGTGAATTGGCTGTTGCTTGAAGGATCTGCGAAAATTATCCTCCCCAGTCGAGGCGACCGGAGCAAGACAGGGATTCTCTACATACCTGCGGACGTCGTCAAAGACTCCCTATTTCCATTCAGCCCTGACCAAGAAGTAGTCGTTCGAATTGATGGCAAAAAGCTCGTAATTGAAGGAGCCACACTGATATGAGCGGCGACAACTATCGAAGCCAATATACCTTCGCCATGGACTTCGGCACAAGCGACTTCAAATTTGGCCCAATAAGCCTTGGCGAAAATCCTAGGATCGTAAATAGCCGCGGCTACTTCCCTGACAAAAGCTCTGTCATGTACAAGGCCTTTGAACCCACATCCGACGTAATTGTGGGGGACGATGTTCCATTATACTTACAATCCGCCGAAGACTTGTCGAGTCGCCTAATCTATCCCATGCGCAACGGCATGATCGACAAAGGCGACGCCCAAGCCTGGCGAGTAGTAAGCAGCCTAACCTCCTACAGCTTAGACGCGTTCAAACCAGAACCAAATAACGGCTTTCAAGGTTACTACGTTGTCGCGTCCCTATCCTCAGTTTCCCCCCGCTACATGTACGAAAGGCTATTGGATTCATTTCAAGAGAACAACCACGGAAAGATTAGAGCAGTTACCGTGATTCCGCAACCCTTCGCAGTCGCGATCGGCCATGGAGTTACTACCTGTGTAGTTATCGAGTCCGGCCATGGGAACAGCCAAGTCTGTCCAATCTCGAAATATCCCATCCGAGCAGCACAGGTAGCGCTGAACCGGGGCGGCGGTGACGCAAACGCGATCACCTCAGAAATCCTGAAAGATACTGGTTACGGTGACCTGGCAAATGAGGAGGCGGTAGTTAGGAAGGTTAAGGAAAATATCGGCCTAGTCCCAGAGAACTTGGACAATGCAATCGCGGACGCCAGAAAATTTCCGCGGAAAGCCAGGGCAAAGTACAGGGTGCCCGGAACACGTGTCGAGATAGATCTTGAGAAAGATTCATGGTCAAGATTCCTAATCGGTGAGTACGTCTTCAACCCAAACCATGAGATCTTCGAGAGTTACTTCAGCCGCGGAATGCCAAGGCCGAAGGACGTCAAGATGGGCGACACGATCTTTAGGGGAATGTTGGATTTCGGTGAGGCGATAATCGCCTCCGTTGAACGGTGTCCGGTTGAACTGCAACCCATGCTCTACCGTGAAGTCCTCTTGTCAGGTGGAAACTTCAGCTGGACCGTACCTCCAAAGCTGGAGGAGATCGCAGTTGACGCTCCTACCAAGGTGCGTCTTCTGTTGCGCGACCGCGGTATCAAGAATGTTTCAGTCAAAATGACTAGCTCACCGCAGTTCTCGGTTTGGCATGGGTGCATAATCTACGGTTTCGCCATCCCGGAGAACTATGAATGGGATTGGCAACGGTTGGAGGGGTGGATGAGGGTTTCAAACTAGCCTTCCGGTCGAAGAGCGTATTCTCCACTACTTTCTCGCTATGGGCGCGCAGCAAGCCCCCAACCCTGACTCGAATCAGGCGGGCCTCTCGTTCCTCTTTGGTACGGACAATGTTCATGTTATGGTCTTGAGGACACAGGATCTAGCTCAACGAAACTCGATCATTGACACCGTCCTGAAACTATCTTCACTCAGAAATTCATATCAAACGGTCTACCTTGCCGCGCCCAGGCTGTTGGGCGCAACAATAGACGCATCCATATTCCGAGCACACGGAATAGGGTTGCTATTCTTCGATGAGCGAAGAATAGACGAAGCGGTGCCCCCGCAACCCCTACAGGCAACGCGGACTCAACTAACCCCGACGCCCGCACAAGACCCGGCGCTCGTAAGCGAGCTTGCGACCCTGAAATCAATGTACCTTGAAATGGAACGAAACTTAACCCAACTCCGCGACGACCTCAAGAACCTACACGAAACCCCCCGGAACGGCGGGTTCGCGCCCCAACTTTCTCACCCCCCCCTGGGAGGCGTCCCCACTGTACCAGTATACACCCCACCTATCACCCAAGGCGGGCCTCTGCCATCTTACTTCAGCAACAACCCCTGGTTAGAGGTCCTATCTAAACGTGGGAGATCGGAGAACGAACCCCTTGCCGGCTGAGATCGTCATCAAGGTCCCGATCAGGAGGATCACCGTAGTCATCGACACAGAGGACCAATTAGCGCCTGAGATGACAATTGAGGACTTCCGGCATACGTTCGGGCAGGACCCGGATTCGCCACGCTACCGCCTCGTCAACATCGAAGTGATCACCTCCCCCGACGACCAGCAACCCATGCTTGTCTCCGAATGCGGCCGGTACGGTAGGTTCGTAAGGAGAGAATCGGGAAATGTGTACTTCCGGCGGCAACTGGACACATTCTAGTACCCAAACCACGATTTTAGGGACGCCTACTTCACTTAGGTCAAGTTTTTGGCTTTCTTCATGGCTTTCGGAAAGGTAGACGCCGAAACGTCAAAAACACCGGTGCCTAAGGACGGTTGTAGAGGAGAAATGCTAAAATTCGACGCAAGGTTTTTATACGTTCTACGGGTAGTTATTATAGATTTCGGGCCGGATGACGTGTTTCTCGAGCAGAACGACCGGCGTTCTACTGGAGGAGATGGATGGTCCGAGCGTTAAGCATCGAAAAAAGTGAAAAGAAATGAGCACGAGCGCAACGACTAGGAAAGTTGGAAAGCTAACTAACTGCCCGGAATGCGGGAGCACAAACCTAGTAGAAGATTACGACGTCGGCGAGATCAGTTGCCATAACTGCGGCCTGGTAATAAGCGAACATTCCCTGAACACAGGCCCCGAATGGCGGGCCTTCACGAAAGAGGAAAAGGATGAACGAGGTCGCGTTGGGATTCCCACATCGTTCTCTATTCACGACAAAGGATTATCAACAGTAATTGATCGGGTGAACCGCGACGCGTACGGCCGTCAACTGCCGTTGGCAACCAGGCTTGAGATGCTTCGCCTGAGAAAATGGCAGATACGAACCCGAGTCCACTCCTCAGCGGATAGAAATCTAGCCCAAGCAATGGCTGAACTAGACCGCCTAACCGACATGTTACACATACCAGCCTCAATCAAAGAAAGAGCCGCCATCGTTTACCGCAAAGCCCTAGACAACGGCTTGGTCAGAGGACGTTCAATTGCTGCCATAGCCGCCGCTTCTCTCTACGCCGCATGCCGAATGTCGGAGACCCCCAGAACACTCAAAGATGTATCCGCCGCGAGCAGAATCCGTAAGAAGGATGTGGCAAGGTGCTACCGGCTGCTGGTCAGGGAACTTGACCTTCGAATGCCTGTCGAGGATCCAGTGAAATGCATTTCGAAGATCGCTACGAAGGTCGAAATATCAATGCCCACTCAGCAGCGTGCCATTAGGATCATCAACGAAGCCAAACGGAAAGGAATTGTCGCAGGCAAAGACCCCATGGGGTTAGCTGCGGCTTCGCTCTACGTGGCGTGCGTTCTCGAAGGCGAGAAGAAAACCCAAAAAGAGATAGCCGAGGTAGCTAACGTCACCGAGGTAACAGTCAGAAACCGGTACAAGGGGCTAAAGGAAGCCCTCAAGCTCGACATTTAACGTGACTGAGCTACCAACCGAGCTGTCTCAAACCTTTCTTTAATTTTAGCAACTAATTCGTCCATCTCTCTATCGAAGATTACACTCAAGCATTCCGATACGTCAGACACTGGGTGCACCTTCACTCCTTCCTCGGTAAGAAGTCGCATCTCGTCACCTGCAGCTTCGAAGTTAGCTGCTGGCAGCACCAAGTCTGTAACACGAATCTTTTGGGATTTCAGGATACCGATGATCTTCCCGGTTTGGGTGCCGTAACCACCCAGCCCGCCCACCGGTCCTACATCAAGCTTCACTCCTATGGTACCGGTTGCTACAGTGGCAGGAGAAATCGGAAGCCCCGCTAATTCCGAGAGGAGCGCTAACACCATAGCTAACCCAGCACTTGGTCCTGAGACTCCTTGCCCGGGCGCGCCCTCCAGAATGCTCCTTATCTGGAAATGTATATGCAATCGACTTAGATCTACCTGAGATACGGCCCACAGAAGCGAGCTGATTGCTTCGGTGGCATTCTCGGCGCTTTGAAGCACTGACTCATCTGACACAACACTCTGACCGACTACGGCTGAAGTTGCATTCCCTGTCACAGAGACCTGACGTTCGCCGGCTATCATAGGCCTTACCGAACACTGAACCGTGATTATCCCCCCACTTCCCTCTTCGGTCGCATAGAGCCCGAAAGAAGCACCCGGCGTGGGTGCCGTTAGGATTAGCGCCTCTTCCATCTCACGCCTTTGTCTAGCCTGATTCGACTCCAGCGCTTGAATCGCCTTTTCGAAGTGGTAGAGGCGAATCGGATAGTTACTCTCGTCGATTTGGTCAACGGATAACCGGGGGTCTTCTGAGCCACCAAGCGCAACGCGTAGTCTGCTTAGGTCTGTGGAATACTTCTTCTCGACCGCCTCCCTCTCCGCGCTATCCTTACTGCCACGCAACTCACACACCGCACTTATCTCCGACGCCCAAAGTCTGTGGGCTTCGGCAATAGTTTCACAAGCAGCTCTCGGGCTGAGAATTCGTTGCATTCTGAACAAGCGCGTGACCTTGGTAGCGTCAACTTCGTGATGAATGAAGCGATCGAATCTTCGCAGGTGGATGCCTACTACCTCGTGCCATTCCCGATCATTCAACGGTGGGTGAACGTAGTAGACATTTGGTTCAAATCTATCCCTCGTCGCTTGATCGATGAGGTTTTCTTTGTTCGAAGCGGCGATCACCACAATCCCTTCATCAGGCTTGATCTCGCTAAGCTCGGCTTTCACTTGCGCCAGAATTTTGTTGCCGGTAGGATCTGCGCCCCAAAAGATTGCATCTGCTTCGTCGAGGAAAAGGATGCAGGGACTACGCTGTCTGGCTAAAGCGAATAGGTCCTTGATTCGTTTCTCAGGTTCTCCTATGTAGGCGGCTCCGCTCATCAGTTCGCCCCCCCTCACTTTGATGAACGCAACCTTGTTCTCTGCCGCTGCTACCAACGCGAGTAGAGTCTTACCCGTCCCTGGCGGACCGAACAGCAGAAACCTGCAGTTGGACGCATACCCAAGTTCGGACATCTTTCGGCTGAAAGCAAGTGAAATGTGGTTTAACACTTTGTCCCTGATATCATGAAGACCGCCAATGTCATCTCTCCTGACCTTGGGTGTAACTAGATAGACGGCGTCGGTGATTTCTCGCGATTTTTCTCGCTCCACATAGAATTTCATCGAATGTGCAGCTTGAGCAAAGTCTTCCAAGCTGACCTTGTAGATTGGCTTAGTCCATTTCGAAAGTGGACCAGGCATTGAACGTCTAATCGTCTCGAGCAGGGGCACTTCTTTCGCACGTTTCACCTCTCTAAATACTCCAAGGATGTCGTTGGGAGTGATCGAACCATGTCTTCGCAGGGCCGCTTCCCGTTCTAGAACCTCAAGTATCTCTGCTGACGAAATCCCTCGCCAACCTTCAGCCGTAGCCCTATCCTCCACTATAGCGAGCAGCATTTCCCTCGTAACTCCAGAATCTAGGTCGACTCGGGTGAGTCGACGTCGGATGTCTTCACGAGTTTGCTCGTAAGAGTTCGTGGCGACTATAACGAGGGTTCGGGTTTCATTGGTTGTTATCTTATCGAGCCACCGGTTTATCTCGTCCTGCACTCTTGTATCCTCTAGCTCGGTTCCTGTGTCTCCCCGAACTTTTCTTCCGAAACTCTGAAACTCATCAATGTAGACAACCGATGGAGTTGAGGCCGCTTGCTCCAGAAGTTTCCCTAACTGCTTAGTGCTCCTACCATAGTACTCGGAGAATACGTCTGATCCCTTGATTATGATAGGCGACAGGAATATTCCGCTTTTGTGAGCCTCAAGAAGCATCTGTTTCAATGAAACCATAGTTAGAAACGTTTTCCCAGTGCCACTTTCACCTGTGAGGCAAATCGCTTTCGGAAGCTCGTCTCTATCGAACCATTTCCGGAGCATAGGGTGTTTCAGGACGTGCAGTCTGAATGAATCCAGCAGCAGGTTGTACTCTTTATCGCGTCCGATTAGTTTCGTGGCTGAGAACCTGGTTGGGGGATATAGCCTGTCTAGGCGTTGCTGTATCTTCCGAAACTTTCTTGGCGAAATCCTTGACTTTCGCCATTTCACAAACTCTCTATCTACAAGGCGTAGTGGCACATAGTTCGCCCACCTCAAAGGTGCAGCCTTCTTCCACCAAGTATTCTTGTATTCAGGCTGTGCATTGGTTTGGGAGTCAGCTTCGATATCGTCAAATTTGCCATCCATGTTACTCACTTTCCACGGGTTTCAGGTCGAATGCTTTCTCAAGCGTGAAGCGGATCAGGTAGACTATGATGATCGCTCCCGCTGCAAAGCCTACGACGAAAAGATCCCAAAGCGACAGGAGGTCCAGGGAGACCAGAAACATGAACCGCAGCACGAATAGTAGAATCAGTTCACCTCCCATAATCGCCACGATTGCGACAAACGAAGCTAGGAGGAACTTGTAGATGATATCTAGCCAGAGGTAGGCTTTGTCGCCGCTGTCCAACCGTTGTGCAGTCCCCTCTCTGCTCGCAGCTTCACGCCGAATCCACAAACCGCCTACTGCGAGAAATTGTACTCCCAGGATTAAGTATAGGGCTTTTACCCATAACGGGAACGCTTGGCCGAAGCTGCCAACCCAATCCACGAAGCTATCCCATGGGGAAATCGAAGGAACTATCACCGAAACGTCAACAGGTCTTGGGTTAAAGTAGGCGCTCACGTCGAGTTCAAACGTCCCTCCGGAAATGTAGTAACTCGTGCTGTTTTGAACAGCGGAGGTTCCACCCTCCTCGACAAGTAGGTAGACGTTGTAGTCGGTTGCCTGACTGAAAATCGTCCTCACCTCATAGCTGCCAGAGGTCACGGCTTGGAGCTCGAAATTGTTTGCTGGGTATTGATTGGGCTTTGTGAGCTGGGCTGCTGAGAGGTTGCCTTCAACGAAGACCTGTTGTATGGCCAAGTGGTCGCTACGAATGACTAACGAATCCCCGACGTTAAGTTGTACGGACTCGGTTCGGACTAGTGATTGATCTGCCATTGTAGCCTGGATGCCAGCCATCAGCAAAGGTAGAATGATTACAAGCAGCAGATACAGTGCAGGCGTTAATCGTCCATTTGACCGCACTGTCACCAGATTCTCCTAGATGGAACCGATTTTCTTTTGTCGAAGTGGGGCGTATATTAATGTTCCGAACATGGAACATTAACGTTTCACTGCTGCTCTTGGTCTTCAGCTGCTTCGTCTAGCTCCAAAACAAGGTTTCCAACATAACCGCACTGTTCACACGCGTAGACCGCTGGTAGTAACCAGCCATTCAGGGATCCCTGTTGCTTGATCTTGACGCTGCCACACACGGGGCAAGCCTGAGGTACAGGACCCGAATGCTTCAGATTCTTCAACGCGTCGAAGAAAGAACTCAAATGGATTTCCCGAGAATGCGAATTAATGGATTTCTATTGAGGTTTCCGGAAAACCGAACTGCACGAGCAACTTCTTGACCTTCCCGCGATGATCACCCTGAAGCATTATCAGGCCTTCTTTCGAGGTTCCTCCGCAAGCACAGTAAGTCTTGAGCTTGGCGCCAAGATCGCCTAGATCCACGCTCTTCGAGTTTATACCTTCGATTATGGTAGTGGCCTTACCCCACTTTCTGGTTTCAAGGCGGACCTTGACAAGTTGCTGCTCCATGCTGATGGTTCCGCAGACACAGAGATCTTTTGGAAGCCCGCAAGTCGGGCATACTTCCGCCATTATTTGGGTCAATTGCTCCTTTTCTAGTTACGACGATACCGCCCCGAATAATATTTAAGCCTATGTCTAAACTCTCAGAATTTCGCCACATGAAACTCTAACTCGAAGGGCGCAGAGAAATTCAGTAATGACTTGATCGTAATGTCCCAACCAACAGATCATCAAAATCATGACGACCATCATGAAGTCTCGATTGAAACCCTCTCAACGCCGGCACTGAAAATCCATCCAGCTCCAGTGAGTAAGCGTTTCGTAGCCGCCCTTCTTGATTCGATCATCATCGGCGTAGTTTGGTTTGCCTTGATTAGTTTTCAACATCAGAATCCTATCGCCTACGCAACTCGCCTGACGCTTAACGAGGTATACCTTGGAATCCTCGTATTCGCGTACTATTTTCTACAAGAAGGACTATTCGCAGCTACGATTGGTAAAACTCTGCTCAAATTGCGTGTTGTTGACAGGAGCGGCGACCCATGTTCATTCGCTAGTTCATTCAAGAGGAACCTCTTGCGATTCGTTGACTGGCTACCCGCCGTATACATTCTGGCTGCCATAATCATCTCGGTATCCCATGAGAGACTAAGGTTAGGCGACATAGTCGCCAAGACAATTGTGACTCTTGCTCCGGAAAAGGACATCAACCCACCTCCTGCACCCTTTCTTTTCCATTAAGATTCCACGATGACCAGGGAGAACCGTTGCCGGCTAATCTTACGCCCGAAGCCAAAGCCAAATGGCAATTAGCTCAGACCTCGAAGAACCCGAAGGAGAAGGTTCAAGCCTACGCGGATTTTCTCGCCGCGATTCCAGCGCATAAAGGAAATGAGCGGCTCAGAGCTCAAGTCAAAACCAAGATCTCGGAACTAAAGCAAGAGATCATAACTCAACGCGGCAAACGCGGCTCAGGAAAGTCCTCTTGGTCACTACAACGCGAAGGTGCAGCGCAAGTTATGGTTGTTGGGCTCACCAAGACTGGTAAGAGTAGCCTCCTGAAGTCGTTGACTAATGCTCAGGTAACAGTTGCCTCATACGAATATACGACACAACGACCGATACCTGGGATTCTGCAGTTTAAAGACATTCAGATCCAATTAGTGGAACTTCCGGCGCCGCGACTTGCACGAAGTACACGCTATGAGTTTCAACCGGAATCCATTGACTTGATTCACCGTTGTGACGGATTAATCGTGCTCGTAGACTTAACGAACGATCCATACCGCCAACTTGAGTCAATAACCGTGAGTCTTGAAGAGGCTGACATATCAATCCAAAAACCTCTATCGCGAGTTGAGATAGTTCGACCGAAAGGTTCTGGAGAAGTACGGATCGCCACGACGAGCACGCAAAGTTCAATTTCACACGAGCAAATTCGTGAGATGTTGCACAGCTACGGCATTGGGAACGCGCTAGTTAGAATTTATGGAAGCGCGTCTATTGACGATGTCGAGGATGCCGTCTTAGAGAATGTGACGCTATACAAGCCAACATTGTTAGTGGCAAACAAAATCGACCTAGACTCAAGTCAAGAAATCTCATCGAGGTTCATTGGAAACGTCCCAGGCTACCTCCCGACAGCCCTGACATCATGTTTGACTGGGCATGGATTGACCACAATAGGAGCAAAATTATTCGAAAGTTTGGAGATCATCAGAGTATACACTAAAGAACCAAACAATTCTAAGCCGTCCGACCACCCCTTCGTGGTACGAGCAGGGACAACTGTCAGGGAGCTTGCCAGTAACATACACTCCAATCTAGCTGAAAGGTACCGCTATTCAAGAATCTGGGGTTCCACTAGCAAGTTCGCTGGAGAGCGCGTCGGCCCTGAGCACGTGCTCGGCGATCAAGACATCGTGGAAATTCACACCACTTAGTAACACACAGCGGCGTGGCTCGGATAATTCAGATTCTGGCGCGGCGTCGTCTTCTGAAGTTCTTTATCCTCCAGAAGCCGCTTGAATCGCGATAGTATTCCATTATTTCCAATTTATCTCTCACCTGAAACAGAGTTCTAGGCAGTTCGCCACTTAGGGATTTCATCGTACGAGAAGGAATGGTTTCAGCCATACCAACCGATAATCAGTTGGCGGAATTGCAACTTCCAAGCAAACCTGCACATCTAAGTATGCATAGCTTGATACACGGATCTAAACAATTGCAACTAGTTGGAGTTCGATCGGCAAATCCCTTGAAGGGTTTCAGTGAATTCTGAGCATATTGCGATCGCAAGAAAGGCAAGTACAATACCGAAAGCGCAACTCTGAGCGTAATTTAGAAAGTTGTTGAAAACTATCTAGAAATTTCGTTAAGAGTTGCGTCTGGCAATCGCGAGGATCCCGGCTAGAATTCCCAAGATCATTCCTGCGACGAATCCACCGCCGATCATTAGGCTGAATATGGCGAATGGAAATATTATCACGTCAGCGAGTGCGCCGTTACTTAGTGCCATGATTATTGCACCCAGAACCAATGTTAGACCGATTAATGCCCCCAGCATGAAAGCATAGGACTGCCCGATCGTCGGGAGCCAGAAGAATATTGAAGACCACATTGCCCAGAAGGAAGGTGAAAGCAACGCAGCGCTATTTACCAATACCAAGATGCCCGATAAGAGCGCCAGTACTACTGCAATGATATTTCTTCCACCCAGCCGGCGGGTTGAAGCAAGCCGAGGCGCCGGAGGCGGGAGGACAACTTGGGGCCTTCCGCAGAAGGGGCAATAGACGGTGTTCAGCGGCATCACCCTGCCGCAATACCTGCAACGAACAGTGGGCATTGGCAGGATATATCGTATCAGCGGTCTCGGCGGGGCAACTGGAATAACTACCGGAGCGGCCGCAGCGACTACACGACGCTTAGGTTTGGAGAGCAAGAATGCAAGCAGGCCTAGACCAAGCGCGAGGAGAAGCATACCGATGACGAGCCAGAAGATCAAGGGGTTAAACGGATACGTGATGACAACCGGTCCCGGTATGCTCAGAATAGCGTTGACGGTATGCACCGTCGTACCACTGGTCCCAGTGATCACCATCGAGTAGTTCCCGGGCGCCGCGGTGGGCGCTGGGCATAGCTTTAGAACCGACTGAACGGTGGCTCCTGCTGCGGGCGTTATTGGGTTCGCTGTGAATTGATCCGAAACGTGGGCAGGAAGACCAGTTAAGGTGAAATCGACCGCCGAACTGAAAGTCCCTATTGAATTAACTGTAATCGTAAAGTTCCCGCATTGTCCTTGGTTCACGTAGAGCTCATTAGGTGATACTGTTACGCCGAAGTCCGCCAGTGGCGCAGTAACAACTAAACCAACGACGACACTGTGGATAATTATCGGAGCCGTTGTGCTTCCGGTTATGGTTAAGTTATAACTTCCAACAGGAGTACTCGGCGTAGTGGAGATGCTAAGGGTTTCGGTAACCGATTGACCTGCTCCGATTGAAACCGAACTGGAGGGAGCAAAAACTGCCTGTGCACCTGTAGGCAGCCCACTAACTTGTAGACCAACCGTTCCGGAAAAGCTGCTGATCGAACCAACTGTGACTTGGTAGGTGGCGGTTTGAGCCTGGGGAACCGAAGCCGAGGGCGGAGAGGCTGTGAGTGAGAAGTCGGCTGATAGGCCCTCGACAAATTTATTTCCATAAATCTGGTAGACCGCATAATATCCATTGTAATCCGCGTACGTTGGGTACAGTTGTTCATACGGTTGAAGCGCGAGCCCCTCAACGATACCATTTCCGTATGGAAAGTAGAAGGCAAAAATCGCATACGGAAAGAACGGTACTCCGTAATGATTCGTACTATCCATTAGAATCCTGACGTCGGCAGTGTGGCCGGGCTGAACACCGTTGGGAACCCAATTTCCAACACCCTCCTCCGTGAAAATCCTCACGCGGTCTGGGTTTGGTCCGGGGTTATAGTATTGACTTGGAAATTCAGAGTTGAAACTTGAGCCCAACGCAGGATTGTGCATCATACCATTCCAAGACCCGGTCTGTCCCGGATTTCCTAACTTAACGTACCCTGGAAAGGTGGAGTTCAGATCGAATATGGCAGCATCCGTATACATGACTTCATTCCCAGCTGCAACGCGCGCCTGAATCGTATTGTAGACGGCTGTAATTTCTGACCTATGCAGAGGTGTATAGGCTGAAGGGTTTCCGTACCAGCCGGGGCTATCGAGGACAATTAGCGTGTACTGATTTATCATCGAAGGGTCTGCCAAGATCTGGTCAGTGGAAACTTGGGTGTAACTGATTCCCATTCTCCCAAGGGTTAGGAACGTCTTTCCCCAATAGCCGTCGCTGATCACCAGGATTCGTGTAGGCTGTCTCACGAAAAATACGCTATTCGAAGTGAACGTAACTTGGAGCCGGGTGATCGTTACTTTAGAAAAAGTTGCGTTAGCCAACATGGCGTTTACGGCTGAAGTGAAGCTTGAATCGATAAGGAACGGCCCTCCTTGATAGACAACTCCCGCAGGAGTCAAATCTGTTTGAAGCGTCACGTCTGGTGGTTCGATAATACGCGCGACTGCGCTTCCCGGATTGTCCCTTAGGAATTCATGAATGAACCCGTATACATGAATCCTATCGACCTGCTTGTCGTCCATTGGAACTACGATGGTGCCTGGAGAAAATGTTCCAGATGATACCGCAGGAACAGCAGAAGCGATTTGTGTGGCCGGGATCATAAGGGCTAAAAAGACTACGAGGCATGCAAGCAATTGTCGAGATCTCTTCATCGAACAGTGCCTCAATTTAGTTTCATAATCAAACGATTTTCAGTTTTCCGAAATGCTCCTAACTAACCTGCCCATTGGTTACTTAAGACTTAACACAATCTCTTGCTACGCACTATTTAACGGCTCAATGACGTAAACACGAACATGACAGAACAGCACAGCTTGTTTGCCGCAATTTCGACGTTAAGATTGCCTTCCATTTGCATAAAATTGCGTCCGGCAATTGATCGGCATCTTCCGTAGCATTGAGATAGCAAATAGGACTGCCCACTATAGCCGTTTTGGGACTGTCCTGAGATAGCGGGTAAACCCGAGAACACTGACCATTATCGACAACGAAAGGTAGTCGGGTATAATACCGGGTGATTGGCCCGCGCGGTGGGCGGTTTCGTCGATAAGAGTTCTCGCAATTTGCTGCGAAGATAGCCCATCTTTGAGCATTCGGTCGATTTTTAACCCCCATTCCTTTAATGCCCGGATGTTATCCGCGATCAAATTTGTAGCATCACACATAATGCCATAGTGAGGAGCCAAGATCCTTGCGGGCCGTGTATCTCTGACTCGTTCTAATGAACCAATAGCTAATGTAAGATTGAAACTCGTAGGAGGCGTTGTCGGTACTAAGACAGGAGCGTCCGGATACATTACACCAACGGCGTCCCCTGCAGCGATGCTGCCGGTTCCTTCCAATTCGTAGCTTAGGTGGTGTGATGCATGGTCCGGCGTCCAGAGCGACCGTAGCGTGAGCCCTCCCCCGAGCGAAATCTCTTCGTTATCGCCTACCTCTCGCAAACGACTCCAAGCGATTGGCTCAGGCTTCCCATATCGTTCCATAAGTTGGGCGCCGAACAGCTCTCTCGCCCCAACCCACAGCTTGTTCGGATCTGCTAGGTGGGGCAAGCCTTTTGGATGGGCTCGCACCGAAGCGTTTACGTATTTCTCCGCGAGGGTACCGCACCCTCCTGAATGATCCAAATGCACATGAGTAGGAAGAAGGTAGTCGATGCTATCAGCACCGAATCCATTCTCTTCAAGGTCATTGATGACGCTCTGGGCCGAAGATCGATAGCCCATGTCGATTAACGCTCTTTCCTTTCCTGACACAAGATAGGCTGCGACCACTCCAGGTCTTCCCAATGCCATGGTGTCGATGATTGAAACCTGATCATCGAGTTTCCTCAGCAATCCACTTGCACAGACTTGCATAAGCAAGACAACTATATTCATGTGTCCCACACTTGAGGAGAGGTTAGGTTTGATTAGAGATGACCCGGCCAGAGTTGCCTGATGACCTCGAAGTCTATATCGACGCTTTAGACGAGCAGGGTAGGGTGACATATATTTCCGGATATTTTGAGTACAAAAGCAATCGCCTGAAGTTTAGCGCGATAGGCATGGAAGGCTATGGCGGTCCAAACATCAATGCGACGCTCTCAGAAGAAACGCTCGCAGAGCTGAGAAAACTGAGTCTGGACGACGAGGCCATTGATGGCTTGATTACGAGTCTGCAAAGAAAAATCATGGAAGGCCAAGCGCACATTCAGCTGCGCGAGGAACCAACCAAATCCCAAAACCCTCCGGAAGAAAAGAAAGCGAATCAGCCTGCTTAGTCTTCACTTGTTTTGGTTTAGTGGTGTCAGTCACTAGCGTCATGCTGCGGTAAACTGCAGTTCGGGCAGTCCTCAGCGTCCTTTGGAATTTGCTTCATACAATACCAACAGAACTTCTTACCCGGCTCAGGCTCCAGAGGTTTCGGCTCCGCACGTAACAGGCCCACAACAAACATGATTCCGCCCGTCACTGAAATAGGCAAGCCGAAAGTGGACGTTCCTAACGGAACATAGAGGTCAGTGAAGACCAGGAAGCCACCGAAGATAGCGAGGATGGCACCCGAGACGACCAAACCTCTGTACATGACAACCGAACCGGATTGATTATACAGAGGAATATGGGCTTTTTCGCTACGGCGTCTGTGAAACATGATCACGCCAGTGAGAAAATGTCCACCCAACGTCCTACAATCAGTTGCACGTTTTGTCTGCCAAGACCGTGAGTTCATGGACCAGGCATTCCCACATAGCAATAGTACCGAAGTGAGCCGGGCCCTAGCTTCGCTGGGGGATTCATGGTATGTTCTCGCCTCAGACCGGCCAATCGCTCTGTTCAAAGCAGAAATTTCACACCCCACGGCCAATGTATCCACACTATGCTATGATGGCGCGTTATTTGAGTCGGTTATCCCAACTCTGCGTGAAGATCTGAGGCGGATGAGAATTACAGACTTCCAAGTAGATGTCCCGCCCGGACAAACGGATTCGTTCCTGTCGAAGGGTTTCGAGACGCATGCAGTGCTGGTCAGATTTTCGCGTGTTCCGAGAGAAACGAAGATGATGCCGATTCTTCCTCTGATGAATCCAACCGAGAAGGAGATCCCGACTTTGGCGAAGTTGATGTACGAGGCATACGCGAAGACGAAGAGCGCGTACTCCGACGCTCAATCAACGGAGAACGTGATCCGGAACATAATGTCAGGAAATCTTGGGCACTACATTTCAGGTGCCTCTTTCGCGAGCGGTGCTTTCCCGAAACTTGAGAGCGCATGTCTACTTACCAGAGTATCGCCCACTGAGGTCAATGTTTCACAAGTGTTTACGCATCCACTTTACAGAGCGCGTGGGCTAGCCACCACGGAGATAGCCTCTGCAATGGATAGGCTAGTGAAGGAAGGGGAAGGCGTAACGAAGTTAACAGTGTGGAGCCCAGAGACTAATGACGTAATGAAACGCCTTCTCACTAAGATGGGTTTTGCACCTGACAAAAGAGCCGTGGAGATGACTTCGAAAATTTAGCTCAGGCTATATTAGAAGATACATTTTACGCTTTGAACCATCGGAAGACTAGGTAATCGACCTTGTTGCGTTGGTTTGGTACCGCTATGGTGAATTGTTTTCGAACCGTGGTTGCAAGACGTCCGGCAAGAACGACTTCGAAGGGGCCCATTGTTTCCTGTTCATTCTTTACAGTTACTATGAAGGGCGCGTGGTCGATGCCTGGACCATGCTCATAGATCGCGAAATCGGATCCGAACCTAATGCCCGGCGTCACGATGAGCCCCTTCTCACGAAGGTTCTCGTATGCGGTATAACCTAAGTTGAATTGCTTGTAGGTGCGGTTGGCCAGTTTGAGCAACTTAGCTCTGGTAACTAGCTTGTTGGTCTTTGCATCCGTTACTTGAATGATCTTACGATCCAGAAGATACAAGCCTTCCATGAGGTCGAGTATAAGGGGAGCTTTGAATTCCTGCTCGGGCTTCGGTTTCGGGATGCCTACCGGTTTGCCGAAGAAACCCATACGGTAGAGCCGCACTGCGTCTGCGAAGTTCCAGACGACCAGCCTAGTGCCAATTAGTTCGGCGGAAGTCACGTCTGCCATCCGTGAGTCTACCTAAGCGGTTAATGCGAGTACTCGGATATGATCCACAACGTCTACACCAATATCCGCGATCCTCTCTGCTCTATCGACTAAGTCTCGGAAGAATAGTACGGATGCGATGGGCATCTTGCTTGCCATGAGTTCCAAGTCCAATGGACGAGATTCAGCGTCGATTTGGCGTTCTGATTCCTCAACAGTTTTCGCAATCTCTACAGCCTTATCTGGATCAAAAGAGAGTGAGTGAAGCGTTTCTCTGACCTTCGATATCTCCTTCAAAACGGAGCCCATAAGGTGTGAAACCTCTTCCATTCTCTTTGTGTCCAGTTTCCATTTCAAATCCGTAACGCTCATGAGTCTGAAGCCCATGGCCTCGCAATATTCAGCAACTTCACCAAGCCGAAAAAGCAAACGCAGGAAATCTTCCCTGCTGACGAGTAAGCTTCCAACTGAGGCAACCTCAGTTAGAAAGGTCGTTTTATTCTTCTCGTTCTCTTCGAGGGCTTTTAGCATCGCTTCATAGCTTTCTTTAGCTAGCTTTGTCTTCTTCTCAGAGATATTGTCCATGAGAACTACAAGCAGCCTCGTTATCTCGACGACATTTCTGGCGTGGGTTTGACAAAGATCCAGCATCCTACGACGGATGTTTGCTTCTGTCTCGATTGGGAATGCCACCTTGGTACACCGCAGACTCTTTTATGAATACTAGTGTGAATCAGAACTTAAACCATAGCCCAGTTGACCAGTTTTCACTACTCATAAGTAGCCTCAACCGGCTTTCCGAGCTCTCCAAATTCTATTTCTCCCCGGAAGAACTGTAAGGCTGTTTCTGGAAGTTTTTGCCAATCTCCCCGAACTTGCTTCCACGTATCTCGATCTCGGATAGTTACGGTTTTGTTCTCTTTGGTCCTGTAATCGACAGTTACAGACAGCGGAACACCGACTTCGTCCGCTCTCGCATACCGTCGGCCAATCGTTCCCGACTCGTCGTACTCCACTTCAAGGCCAGTCTCGGAGAGCAGCGTCTGAATCTTAGAGGCTATTTCAGGAAGCCCGTCCTTTGCCATTAGGGGAAAGACCATAACTTGAACGGGGACTAGACTTTTCGGGAGTCTTAACACAACACGGTCGTTGGAGCGCGCGTAGGCGTATTCTAGCGTTGAATAGACTAATCTCTCTGCGCCGAAGCTAGGTTCTACCACATGTGGAACGACGCGTCGACCTGCCTCACGTTCAGTGTGCTCCTCGAAACGCACATGTGTTGGCAGAATCTTGAAACCTTGAATTTCGAAGAAGCCGAATCTGTCGAAAGCATTCAGAATTTCGTCTGGATTACTCGACCTTAGTGCTTCGATCACTGGCTTACTCTTTCCCCTTAACAAGGGACCTAGAACGGAATCTATGGGAACAATGCTCTTGACCGTCCGTGAGATGGGACTGTCATATGGTTTGAACACGGAAAGGTCGGCGCCTGAGGACTTAATGTGCGCCGTTAAGTCGAAGTCCGTGCGGTAGGCATGGCCAGCGATTTCCACCCAGCCCCATCGGTCGAGCCAAATTTGATGGTCGAAGGTTTGGCTAGAGTAATGCGACCTCTCTGTGACCATTTTCTCCTCGAACCTCTGCTTGTCAAAAGGTATGCCGAGGCTGTTCACGAACTCCACTGAAAGAGCCATAAAGTAAGCCATCCATTCCGTAAGCACGATTCCATTTCTCACGGCTTCATGAGGTGCGATCCGTGTGACCTGCGAGCCTTTCTGTTCGCGATCTTTTGCAAGAAGAATCGGCAAGAGCGTTCCTTTGATCCGATCCAAGTATGGGCAACTCGGGTCGTTCGGATCGAAGAACAATTCCATTTCCATTATAGTAAATTCTCGCAACCTGATTGGTCCTTGTCTAGGCGAGATTTCATTTCTCATGACTGTGCCGACCTGCGCAATGCCAATCGGGAGCCTTTCGCGGCTTGCCTCATAGACACGCTTGAAGTCTACGAATATTCCTTGGGCTGCCTCAGGTCTGCCATACCCCGTCACGTCACCGTAGGGGCCAATGTTGGTCTTGAACATGGTCGAGTAAAATTCTGCCTTGCTTAGGGCGCCCCCGCACTCTGGGCAACGGATGAGGTTTTCGGTGATGAAAGTGTTGATTTCCGCAGCGGTCATGGCTTCGGCAGCTATGTTGTTTGTCGCTGGCATCGCTTCGGTTATCACGAAGTCGGCTCTGAAATGCCTCTTGCATTCTAGACAGTTTACCATTAAGTCCTTGAAGTGGTCAACGTGGCCGGACGCTGTGAAGACTTTCTCGGGAGTAATGACTGGAGTAGATATGGCGGCGTATCCGTGCTGGTATACGAACAGTTGGAGCCATTTCTCTTCTATTCGTCGTCTTAATTTCCAACCTAAGGGGCCGAGATCAAGGTAGCCACTGATCCCTCCGTAGATTTCAAAGGACGGCCAAAAGAACCCTCGACGTTTTGCTAGGTCAGACAGAAGTTCGTATTTGTCGATTCCTGCCAAGGCAAAACTTCCATTCGACTGGAATTATACATCGGCCTCGTTTGTACGATGTAACAGCATTCCTTCCCGGGCTTCCTTAAAGACGCTCTTGGTTCTCCTTAACGCGAAAGTTTCCTCAATTCAGGGGATAATCCTACTCAACAGTCAGACGGGACAACATCAACATATGATCTGCAGTTTTCGCAGAACGGCCAGACCTCGCCCGCTGAAGAAATCGCGTTAACGAACACGTCAATCTTGCTGTCACACACTGCACATTTAACGATCATCGAAACCAACTTGTTATCCTTTTTTAAGAAGGCTGAATCAACTCCCATCGTGCGTCCACTCTACTTAGTAGTCTTCACGGGCATAAGTGCGGTGCCGGCTCTGCTTGCTGATGATTTGGAAAGGGTTAGACCTCTTAGTTTCTGAATTCCCAATGCTGGGTCAACGCCCTTTGGGCAGACGAAACTGCACGACCCTGCAAAGTGGCACCGCCATATGCCATGTTCATGATCTACAGCCTTTAGGCGCTGTATGGCACCTTCATCTCTTGAATCAGCGACATAGCGGTAGGCTTGTCCGAGTGCTTGAGGGCCTAAGAACTTAGAATCGTTGGCCATAGTTGGACATGCGGCATTACAGAGGCCACATTTTATGCAGTACGAGAATTGAAGAAACCCATCGAGTTCACTATTGGTTTGACAATATTCTGATTTTGATGTTTCCTGTTCAGCGACATTCTGCCGTAGAAGGAATGGTGATACAGACTTATGTTTCTCAAAGAGACCATGAAAGTCAGTCACTAGATCGCGCACGAGTGGGTAGTGGTCAAGTGGATCCACTGTGATTGTAGTTGCGGAGATCTCGTTGACTTGCGTGTAGCACGCAAGCCTTGGAAGGCCGTTGATGAGCATTCCGCATGAGCCACACGAGGCCATTCTACATGAGAAACGAATTGCAATAGAGTGATCGAAGCTTTCCTTCGCGTGAAGCAACGCTTCGAGAACGGTTAGTCCTGGTTCGTAGGGTATATCAAATTCCTGAAATGTTGGTCCTGTTTTAGTAGCGGGGTTCTCGCGTCGAACTCTCAGTTTGATTTTTTCTCCGACTTGCAACCAATCCATCTCTCAGTAGTGACGTTCGGTAGGCTGATAATTGGTAATGGTCACGGGTGCGTAGTCAAGTCGCGGCTCGTCAGCTTTGTAGTAAACTAAAGTATGTTTCAACCAATGTTCGTCGTCCCTTGTTGGGTAGTCGGTGCGTGAGTGTGCGCCTCGAGACTCTGTTCGATTGATGCCCCCGACCAGAATAATTTCTGATATTTCAAACATCGATTCCAGCTCGAGCACGTTGATGAAGTTGCTATTATATTCCATCGCTTGATCATCAACATGCCTAAAGGCTCTTCTATGAAGCGCACGTAACTCTCGCAAGCCCTGCTCAAGTCCGGTTCCAGTTCGGTACACATATACGTACTTGTCCATGATCGTTTGTGTTTCGTTCCGGATTTCGTATGGGTTCTCGGAGCCGCTTCCATGTAGAATTTCATCAAAGACTCGTTTTTCATCTTGTGCTACGGATTGGATGTCTAAACTTCTCGTTGACTGGGCCATGGCGTATTTTGCGGCACCTGCCCCGCTTTGTGCACCAAACACAAGGCATTCGGCAGTCGAGTTTGCGCCGAGGCGGTTAGCTCCGTTTATGCTGACGCAGGCCGCCTCGCCTGCAGCCCAAAGCCCAGCTATCGGCGTTTCCGCACTAATATTTGTCTTGATACCGCCCATCGTGTAATGGCACACGGGACGTATTGGCAAAGGTTCGTTAATTGGATCGATCTCTTTGAACTTTAGCGCGATCTCCCTTATCCCCGAAAGTCTTTCGTTAATTTTCTCGGCACCTAAGTGACGAAGGTCGAGAAGTACATAATCCATCCCGCTTACAGAATCCTTCAACCCCCGCCCTTCCTGAATTTCGGTCATGATTGCTCTAGAAACGACGTCACGTGAGGCCAGATCCAACTTCTGCGGAGCGTACCTCTTCATGAACCTCTCGCCATCCTTGTTGATCAGAACCGCTCCGTCTCCGCGTGCACCTTCAGTGATCAGGATACCTGATGGAATTAGTCCGGTCGGATGGAATTGCACGAACTCCATGTCCATTATCGGTGCACCAGCTCGGTAGGCTAATGATAGCCCATCTGGAGTTGAGGAGTAGCCGAAAGTGGCGAATCTGTACAATCTTCCGGCTCCGCCTGTAGCAATTATTCCTGCCTTGGCATTGAATGGGTGAAAGTCTCCGGTCTTCATATCAATCGTTGTCAACCCTCTGAACGTGCCATGGTCAACGATCAGTGATGTAACGAACCATTCTTGGAAGAACTGGATGTTATCGAACTTGCGGGTAGTGTCGTAAAGGGTTTGCATCTCGAAAAAACCAACTCGATCGGCGGCAAAGGTTGCTCGTGGAAAATTGTAGCCTCCGAAGTTACGTTGTGCTATCCTGCCGTCTTCGGTTCTGGACCAGGGCATTCCCCAATGCTCAAGTTGGTATATCTCCGCGGGCATAGCGCGAACGAAGAAGTCCACTGCGTCCTGGTCAGCGAGAAAATCGCTGCCCTTGATCGTGTCATAGATATGGGATTCGAACGTATCACCCTTGTCTGGGTATAACACTGCGGCAGTGCCACCTTCGGCAGAAACAGAATGGGACCTCATAGCTTGAACTTTTGTAATGACTGCGATACTGCATTTGCCGTCGGACACACGTGCCGCCTCGATCGCGGCGCGGAGACCCGCGATTCCAGAACCCACGATAACTATGTCGAATGTCAGCGTTTCACTCACGCTACTCGACCCCTAACTTTCTTGTGTCAACGCATTCGCGATAGTCGATGCATATAAGTGTGAATGAGTACCGAGTCAGGTCCGAGGCGCTACCGGAGACTCACAAGTGATGCCGACTATCAGAAAAGAGACGATCACTCACCTGGTCGGTTTTGTAGTCGGATTTGCGGTTCTCGTCGGCTTCCTGTTTTACGTTGGCATCAATACCTTAGTGACGACCCTGCTCAGCGTCAATCCTTTCGTCATAGTCCTAATGGTGGGGATTCAATTGTTGGGGTATGGATTCTATACAACGGCGTGGTACCTCTTGATACTAGCCACAGGTTACCGTATGCGTTACCTAACTTGCTTAGGAATAAGCCTCGCAAGCATTTTTCTAGTATACACTATGCCAAGCGGAGTCTTCCTTGAGGTAGCTAGGTGCATTCTCGGATCCAAGGAAACCGGCATGCAACTAGGTGAGTCAACTTCTACAGTTGTTCTTCATAGGATTCTGTACGTTTGTGGGTTCATCATCACGACGGCATTCGCGCTGTTCGCCCTTCTTAGCGAGGGCATGACTTCATTCAGCCTACTCGAACTAGCTTCCATTCCCTTTGTGACAATAGCTGGGTTGGCCGTACTCCTCTATTTCTCCTTTGATCCAAAGAAGATTGCGCCAGTCCTAGACCGCTTCCTGAAATTTGCCCGGCCCATCATCAGGCTGATCCAGAAAGAGGCAGTCATTGACGGCAAGGCCGATCAATTTCTAACCGAATACCACACAGGTTTCAGGAAGATGATATCGTCAAAACGCAACATGTTGCTATCGTTTCTGGCGAGCTTGGGGGATTGGAATTGTTCAGTTGCAATACTCTGGATCGTTCTAATCTCACTAGATACAAACGCATCACTTTGGGTGGTTATGATAACAATCTCGATAGGCAGGATGATCCAGATGACACCTGTCGGTATTCCGGGAATGATTGGAGTTTACGAAACTGCCATAACCACTATCCTTGTGCTATTCGCCGTCCCGGTTTCGATCGCCGCCTCCGCAGCCATATTATCCCGAATCGTCACGGTCTGGCTAGAGCTACCCATCACTGGCGTTGCAGCGTACCATTATGGCTTCAAGTTCTTAGGCAAAGGAAAACTTCAAGCCTAAGCTTGCGCTGTAGCTCCACACCGACGGCAAGCGTACTCACAGCTCGTACCGAGACCGTGTTTTATCAATCGCAATTGGAATGTGCAATTACCGAAAGCTGAAAACTCAGCGAAAGCACTCAACAGAATTCTTTCGGGATTCGGAATGCCAATGGGTAGAGTGGGGTTGCATGCCAAAGTTTTGTGAGAACTCGTGAAAGGTTTTTGACTTCCACTACGCGGCGAAAATGCCCTCCTCCACCACATACTTCCTCCGAGCCAAATCCATAAGGTTCCTTGTGAAAAATATTCCATAGATGGCCACTACGACAGCGAACAATAGTGAGACATAAGCGGCCGGGCCAATTGCCCCGTTCGCCATGTTTGAAGTGATGTAATACATCATTCCGAATGGAGCTTGAAGCCCGTTTGTAGAAACTTTGGGAGCAATGTTAGGCCAGTACTCGCCAATTGCCATACCAGCCCATGCACTGTTAATGGTGCTTGATAGGCCTGTGATGAGGTAAGGTAAGCTTGCGGGCAGGATCACGCGCCTCATCCTAGCCCAGAATGGGACCTCGTGGTTCCGAACCACGTCGAGAAACTCTGACGGGATCGCCTGGACGCCTATCCAAAAATCGAAGAAGACGTAGTAGAAACAACTCAGAAAACCTAGAAGGAAAATGTATACCTCCGTATAGAAGAGCGGTAGTAAGCGCTCGAAGAATGGAATGGTTGCTATGAAGAGCAAGGGGAAGTAGGTCGGCGCGGGAAACGCTGCAAACGCCTGAATTGCAGGTAGAAGGATGTCACCTAGCCTGCGATGTGTAGCGAGGAAGTACCCCACGAAAACTGCCAAACCCAATGAGGCCAGAGTTATGACGCTCACTCGAATGTAATCCGCTCCCACGTATTCGAGAAGTTGTGGCGTTTCGCGCAGATAATCGTACCATGTAGCAATGGGAACAGAAATTATGAGTTTGAAAGAGTAGTAGGCAAAATAGGCAAGGATAGCAGTGACAAGGCCGATGCATACATACCTAAGTATTTTTGCTTGATCGAGACGATCGCTTTGAATGTGGTGATTGCGCCAGTGTGGTCTCATTCTCGACGCGTATCTCGAAAAGGGGAAGGTTTGGCCGGGAAAAGTATGATGGGCTCGCCATTTGCGCCAGGGGTATGCGATGCGTCCTCGCCACCTACCTGCGTGGCGTTTGATGACGCCCGGTGTGTCTACACCGTACTTGGCTACGGCCCATCTACTCAGCCTCGAGAGTGATAGCGTAACTATGATGACTGCGACGGCCACAGACACGAGGGAATAGAATACGCCGACATAATTCCCTGCCACTACGAACCTGGTGATTACGGTTCCGATCCCGAATGTTGAGCAAACGCCGCCTTGGCACACGTTCGCTGTTACAGCTCCGGCGGTGAACACTTCGCTAACTGAAATATAGAAGAATGCATCCGCGAAACTCGAGAAGATATTTGAGGTTATTCTTGGGATGGAGTGAGGGATGAATAGGTATCTCATTCGTCTTAGGAATCCAAAGTTATAGTTTTCCGAGACTTCAAGCAAGTGTTCGGGCACGGTTTTGAATGCTTGGTATATGCCAATCCAGACATTCCATGCAACGGCATCGAAAACGAGGAAGTCTACAGCCGCCTCCACTCCTATCACGCCAGGAATCGCGAGAACGAATGCGACCAGCACTAGGGGAAGGAACCCAATGACGGGAATCGATTCGAATACGTTAGTTAATGGAACGTATACGTTCTCGAATCTTCTGCTCTTGATCGATGCATATGCGAGAAGCCATCCGGTGATGATTGAAAGAGCAATGAGTGCGAATATTCTGCCGACGGTCGCGAGCGTAGCCAGTGGAATGAGAATGTCAAGGTCCACTTATCAGACCCTTGCCGTCTTCAACGACAACTCGCCGTATAGCTGATCAATATAGTCCAGAAACCGAGGATCTCGCTCGGTCCTTGGCCTAGGTAGGTCAATCTTAATCTCATCGACGATCGAGGCAGGTGAACCGCTCATTACATAAACCCTGTCGGCGAGTTGCACGACTTCATGTAAGTTATGCGATACAAGGACCGCGGCTTTGAGACTCGTCTCCGGGTTAAAGACAAGTGAATAAATTTCCTTCCGCAAAGCGTCGGCTGTTATTTCGTCTAGGTGGACGAAAGGTTCATCCATCAACAGAACTGCAGGTGAGGCTGCTAGCGCTCTAGCGATCGCTACCCTCTGCCTCATCCCTCCGCTCATTTCTTTAGGGTAATCATTTTCGTCCGCCTTTAAGCCTACAAGATCCAGCATCTTCTTAGAGATTTGAACCGCTTCGTCATGGGGTGTTCTTTTGCAGATTAGCGCGAGTTTGACATTGTCTAAAGCCGTCATCCAAGGAAAGGTTGCTATGGATTGATGAATCAGTGAAATGGTGGAAGACGGTCGGGTAATTTGCTTTCCTTCAAGAAATGTGTGGCCGGTTGTAGGGGGAATAAGATAGGCGAGAGTTCGAAGCAGAGTTGATTTTCCAGTCCCGGTCGGACCTATGATTGCAACAAGTTCGTCATTAAACACGGTTAAGTTAACGTTTTTAAAGATGAATTTGGTGCCGTACGCGAATCCGAGGTTCTCACAGGCAAATTCACCGAGATCGTGCTGTGGTGGAATTGCGTCGATAACCGCGTTTGATGTCACTAGGAGAGTCGCCCACCTAGCCTCGGGCACTGTGTAGACGATATACGCCTTTCCGATGGGATTCAGCAGAATTTAGGCAGGGGAATGCTCGGGGCTTAAATGCAATTGATGGTGATTGGTAAGAAATTCTAAGACTCTGTTCATCACTCTTATATCAAACGGGAGCCATGCCTTCCTCAGTGTTAATCTTGGCACTGGTAGGCTATGAGTGGCTGATTGTGCTAGGAATCCTACTGGTCGTATTCCTCTGGGGCCCACAGAAGTTACCAGAACTGGCGAAGTCGATCGGGCTCGCCAAGAAGGAATTTGAAAAAGCAGCGAAGGAAGTCTCGTCTCCTAGCAGTAGTACGTCGACCTCGCAACCTGCTATAGACCCCTTGATTGTTGCGGCGAAGAATCTAGGTCTCACCACCGAAGGTAAGACAAAAGAAGAGATCGCAAGGGAGATAGCCGACAAGACCTCGCCTAAATGAAGCAGAATAGCTGGGTTAGTACGGCGGTTGGTTCACACGAAGTAAGAGGCATAATCCCCTTAAACGATGATCATCACGAATAAGTCGTCAGTCAGAAAGGTTTTCTTTATCATAGGGCAATGCTGTGCGAGTTCCTGGTTCGTGACCAAGCCCATTCGACATGTGGCGTGAATATTGTCCGAGAAACAGGATAGCGATAAGGTAGGCACAATCTGGGAACACATCTCTGAACTGAGCGTCCGGTTAAGAGTTGTCTTCTATGCAGTCATAATTTCCACCACGTTCTTTATGGTCTTCCCTGCAAACGCGTCGTTCCTTCGCAACCCTCTAGCGTACTACGACCCTGTGATCGCGTTAGTGCTTAAACACGTAGTGCTGGATGTTCTTCCGCCGCGAATTCAATTGATCGCCGGTGAATTCACCGCACCTTTAGAGATCTATTTGATCGCCTCATTAATCCTCGGAATCGCTGTAAGCTCACCAGTGATCGCATATGAGATCTACAGGTACGTTGCGCCTGCCCTCTATCCTCACGAGCGAAAGGCGATTTACCCGTTTCTGGCGGCGTTCACAATCCTGTTCGCAATCGGCGTCGTGTTCGGCTACAAAGTGCTCACGCCATTCATACTGTGGGGCATGATTCCATTCTTCATACTCACTAGCTCCCTTCCAATCATCACTGCCATGGACTTCTACAATCTCGTCTTCATCACAACTCTCGTCACTGGTTTCAGCTTCACAATGCCAGCCTTCTTTGTTCTATTCGTCAAGTTTGGTGTAATCAAAACGAGTTATGTAACGACAAGGAGATTGTACATCTACGCAGCGTTGTACATTGTGTGTGCGATAGTCACACCTGACGGTGGGCCGCTGGCGGACATAGCCCTCTTCGTTCCGATGGCTTTTATGCTGGAAGTCGCGGTGTTCTTCGGTAGAAGGTATGAGAAAGAGCACGCCGGTGAATGGTTGCCACCTACGAGTGAAAAGCGGGTGTACGGTAAGTGTAGGTGGTGTGGAAGCCTGCTTACCGAAGTGGACGTTTTTTGTCCTGCATGTGGCAAATCAAGAATCTAGGAGCCTAACGCGCTTTGACTCGTTTTACGATCGGAGGCCGTGCCTTCCTTAGAACTCGGTAGCCGCAGAAGGGGCATTTGATTTCTGGGGTCATAGCTAGTTGATCGGCGGTTAGGTGCTGGCCGCAGCTTATGCACTCGTACATTATGCCTGCTGGCTGTTCGCTCGTTTCTTCAGACATCGACATGAACCACAAAACCACCCTGTTCCAGCTTGAATTAAACTTTTACAGACCAATTACGAGTGACGTTTCATGAAGTCCTCAATCGCGTCGAACGCCTCGGACATCATTGATTCCTCGGGAAGGAAGACGGACCTGAAATGACCGCTACCATATACTGGGTCGAAGCCAGAACCGTGCACGACAAGTACACCCGTTTCTTCCAACAGTTCAGTTACGAACGCCTTATCATCCTTCCATTTTGTTCCTTGTAGTTGAACCTTGGGAAAGAGGTAGAAGGCGCCTCGCGGTTTCGTCGCCGTCAACCCAGGTATCTCGGTTAATCGTTTCCACGCAAAGTCACGCCGCCGTTGTAAAGTTGAAACCATTTGCGATATATGTCCCTGAGGCCCCGTCAAGGCCGCTAACCCGCCAAATTGCGCGGGGGTGCTGGCGCAAAGACGAACCCGCGACATCTTCTGAATCGCATCCCAAACCTGCTTCAGTCTGCCGTTTGGATCCTGGGTGTAGATGTAACCTAACCGCCACCCAGTCATCAGGTAAGCCTTAGAGAACCCGTTCAGGCAGAAGATTGGGACTTCTTTGGCGAGCGAGGCCAGAGAGGTGAATTTGCTCTCGAAGATTATTCTGTCGTATATCTCATCCGCGGCGACTGGAATGTTGTGTGCCGCCGCTATTTCCAAGATCCTTAACAGGTCTTTTTGTAAGCAGAGTGAGCCTGTAGGGTTATTGGGGTTGATGATGACAATGAGACGTGTGCGCTTGGTAACCTTTTTTTCAAGATCGGACACGTCGGGCGCCCAGTCGTTCTCTTCAATTGTCCTGTAGGTGATTGGTCTCCCTTCGAAGAATTTCGCGTAGGTGATGTATGGTGAGTAGCATGGGCCGGGCATTAGCACTTCGTCACCCGCGTTTACCATAGCGCCCATCAAAAACATGATTGCTTCAGAGATGCCTTGGGTGATGACGACGTTGCCTGCTTCAATTTGTGCGTGATTGACTCTGTTCTCCTTTTCCGCGACTGCCTCTCTGAGCTCTTTCAAGCCCTCAGAAGCTGAGTAATAATTTGCGCCGGTATCGATCGCTTTCTTCATTGCATCTTTAATGTGTGTGGGAGTGTCGAATCCATATTTGACCGGATCCCCGATGTTTAGGGGAATGATCCTCTTCCCTTTACGCCTCACTTCCTCAGCCTTGGAGATAACATCGCGAATAGCATATTCTACTCCCTCAGCCCGCGTCGAGGGCCTTACCGCTTCCTCCAGCATTTCTAGTCGCCGTCGCTATCTCATTAGGTGATTATTAGCGTTCCTTGTTGGCATCCAAAAGGGAGGAAAACGTTAGCTACGCCCGTGGAGAATTCAATTGCAGAAGAAAGTAGACCACGAAAACGGCATTGACCCTTATAACAACAATCTAACAGTTGTTGTGAGTAGGTGTGTGTGGTAGAAGTGCAGATACGTGTATCGGCCGCACAACTGGCACTCGGTCAACGAGACTATCGTATGGCTGTTGAAAACGCCGAAAAACTTGTGAAAATGGCTGGTGAGCAAGGAGCAAAAATTGTCTGCTTTCCAGAACATTGGTTGCTCGAATACCGAGAACAAGGACAACGAGCCCTCGATCAACTCTGCGACGCAGCCCGTGAAGCGAGAACCTTTGTGATTACTGGAGCAAACTACATGCCCGACGCGCCACCGAAGTCCACAGAGCTGCGTGTTCGAAGCGTCCTGATTGGTCCAGACGGCAACCGTATAGGTCAACAAGACAAAGTTCACCTCTATCAAAACGAAAAGAAGGTCGCCGAACCTGGTGAGCATTACAATGTCTTTCAGACGACGCTTGGTAAAATTGGCATACTAATCTGCTACGACGCAATGTTTCCAGAAGCTGCCAGGACTCTCGCTTTGAAGGGAACCGATCTCCTCTTCGTCCCTTCAAGAATTGGGGGTGCGGCGTTGGACCCATGGATCCTGTACCTAAGAACGAGATCGATGGAGAACCGCATCCCCATCATAGCGCCGAACGTTTTCCGTCCGCCAAGATATATCGGAGGTAGCGTGTTAGTTGATTTAGATTGGCAAAGAGACACTAATGTAGTCTTGCCGAAGGTTGTGGCTTCAGCAAGATCTGGAGAGCAGTTGATTCTCGCCAACGTCGACGTTCAGCGGGCTAGAGAGCTGCGAAAAGAGAGGTTTCTTGACAGACGACCTACAGCCTATTTCGGGCATTATTGAATCAACGCGTAGATGAAGAGAGGTACACACGCTAGAGTCATCGTATTCAAGAGTTTAACGACCACGTGCAGCGAGGATCTACAGTATCCTTGAGTGGTAGCCCAACGTGTCACCGATTACATTGGCCGCATGGACCGTGGAGCGCGATCGCGTGGTTGTACACGCGATTACGTTCACGGAATGAAAGAAGTCACTTAATTGGCCGTAGTAGGTCTGGTCTCTCTTTTCACTTTTTCTTCTGAAACTGCTTCCTGTTTGCTTCGTCGCAGTGCCCATGCCGCGACCGCGATTAGGAGGGCTGCGACGACTACTGGAATCCAACCGGTTCCGAGAGCTACAAGAATTGGTGCGATTAGCAGGGAGACGAGGTTGACGACTTTGACCATTGGGTTCAGTGCTGGTCCAGCTGTGTCCTTCAACGGGTCGCCGACCGTGTCGCCTACTACACTAGCCTTGTGGCGTTCGCTGCCTTTGCCTGTATTCTCAGCAAGATTTCGGGGTTCGTCTTCAATGGTTTTCTTGGCATTATCCCATGCTCCTCCCGCGTTGGCCATGAATACGGCGAGAAGCTGACCTGAAACAATTATCCCAGCCAAGAACCCTCCTAACGCCTCCACGTGAAGTAGCAGACCCACGATGATGGGGGCGGTGAGGGCTATGAGCGCTAGAGGAACTAGTTCCTTCTGCGCGGAGGTAGTCGATATGCCGACCACAGTTCGATAGTCAGGCTCAACCGTTCCCTCCATTACTCCTGGGACTCGGAACTGCCTTCGAACTTCTTCGACAATCAATTTAGCGGCACGTGACACGGCACGTATGCACAGAGAGCTGAACAGCCATGGCAATGCTCCACCGAGCAGTAAGCCGATGAAAACATTGATTTCGGAGACGCTTATCGCCGTCAGGCCAGTAGCGGTGATATATGAGGCGAATAGTGAGACGGCGGCGATTACTGCTGAAGCGATCGCCACACCCTTTGTAATTGCCTTCGTAGTATTTCCGACAGCATCCAAGTCAGCCATTATTTGACGACCCTTGCGAGTATCCTCGTCGTCGAGGTCATGCCATGCCATCTCCCCAATTCCATTTGCGTTATCGCTAATCGGGCCGTAAGAGTCCATGGCCAGATTGTTTCCTGTCTGGCTAAGCATTCCAATGCCAATTATTGCGATGGCGTAGAGTGCGAAGACGCCGGTTGCAGGCGGGTAAAGCACCAATGCCAACACGAAGGCGATCACAATGAGGAAGAGTGCCCAGACTGAAGACTCGAAGCCCGTCGCCAGACCCGACAGGATTGTGGTGGCGGGTCCCGCTCGTGTAGACTTCACAATATCCTCTACCGGCGCCTTGTTTGCTGCTGTGAAATAGGAGGTTAATGGATTGAAGCTTATAGCCAGACCGACTCCAATCGCGATCAGCGCGCCGAATCGCCAGTCATTCATGTAGAGAAACGCGACTACAAAAGCCCAGAAAATCGTGTTAATACTAGATGCCTCATAGGAGCGGAACATCGCATCCTCTGCATTCCTCGCTCGGATCGCTTTAATCGGAAACTTGGACCAAATCGGCACCATAAATGTCCCGAGTATAGATGAGATGACGCCCACCCCACGAACTATTAGTGGAAAGAGAAGCCACTTCAGACTGTGAGCAGGATCAGCGAACATTAACGCCAAACCAAGAATAAGGGCTGAGACGATTGTGACCTCGTAAGATTCGAAAATATCCGCAGCCATACCAGCGCAGTCACCAACATTATCCCCAACCAGATCCGCGATTACTGCTGCATTGCGCGGATCATCTTCAGGAATGTCTTTTTCCACCTTACCTACAAGATCAGCGCCTACATCAGCTGCTTTCGTAAAGATACCCCCACCAACTCTCATGAAGAGGGCGAGCAGGGTACCTCCGAACCCGAAACCAAGCAGAGCGTCAGGTGAAGCAACTCCAAATATAATGAAGATCGATGTGCCGCCGAGTAAACCCAACCCGTCAGTCAACATTCCAGTAATTGTCCCAGCGTAGTACGCGATCGACAATGCCTCATTGAAGCTCCTGCGAGACGCAGCCGCAACTCGCACATTAGCTTGCACAGCTATCCGCATTCCAAACTGGCCAACGATCAGACTGAAGGACGCGCCCAAAACGAACGCGGCCATACGTCCCACTGCGACTGTGAGCTGGGCACTCTTACCGAATACCTGCACCGCCTCAGCGCTCGGCTTGACGACGTAAACGCTGAAGAAGAGTAGAACTGCAAGTATACCTATGAATGGAAGGATTGATCGCAGCTGTCGATCAAGGTAGGCATCAGCACCAACGCGAATGGCGTTCCAGACTTCTTGCATCTTCTCTGTGCCCTTATCCTTCTTGAGCACCGTACCCCTAAGCCACAAGGCGTAGAGGAGGCTGAGGATCGCTACGCCAACGATCGCCCACGGAGCCATGCCTTCAAAAGTTCCAAATTCTATCACAATGCAACGCTCCTTTCATCGATGAGACTTGACATGACACTTAATCGAACTCGCTTTTCGCGGCTGGCCGCAAACTCAGGTCACTCATTTAAGTATTGAGGAGCTTCAAGACTTCCTCTCAATCGGTGAAACAGTTGGCCAAGGCAGTCTCAATCATAGGATTGGATAAGATTCCACGTGTCAAACCTGGAGATGATGTCGCCCAACTAATCTTCGAGAACGCGAAGGAAGAAGGCATTATCCTTGCGGACGGCGATTTGGTCGTCATCTCCCAGAAAATCGTATCCAAGGCTAAGGGACTCTTGGTCGACACATCAGGAATCAAGCCCGGGCAGAAAGCTAAGGCCTTGGCAAGGCGGACCAAGAAAGACCCACGGGTCATTGAACTAATACTTCAGGACTCAACAGCCGTTCTGCGCGCTGACAGACAGACCTTCGTTGTCCGCAGGAAAGACGGCTTAGTATGCCTGAACGCAGGCGTAGACAAATCCAACGTCGAAGGTCAATTCATCTACAGCCGCCTGCCCCCCAACTCCGACATCGCAGCAGATGAGATTCTCACTCGACTCGAACGACTCTCCGGAAAAAGACTCGCGGTAATAATCGCTGACACTTACAGTCGCCCGCTCCGGGTCGGACAAGTTGAGTTCGCGATAGGGGTGGCTGGGATCGAACCGATCGTTGACTATCGCGGACTGGATGACATGTTCGGCTACAGTTTGAGGTACAAGTATGTTGCCATAGCAGACGAGGCTGCTGCTGCCGCTGAACTCGTCATGGGGCAAGGGAGAGAACGAACCCCCGTGGCTGTAATAAGAGGACTCGATAGAATGAAACGGAGTTCGGATAGAAACCTGTCGAGAAAACTCATCCTGGGTAGACGGCTCGATTTATTCCGCTAAATAGCGTAAAATCAGCCGAATATCAATATTCAGAGAAACGTATTCAATTACCTCCTCATGGAGTTGTCAGAAAGGTACTTCTGACAGCTAACCCCTGAAAACCAACGCGAACACCATGAGAAAGGCATTTATGGATTCGGGTGAAGCCCTTCCTGAAGCTTGAGGTCTCAATGAGCGCACCCTCTCCCGTGGACGAAAGCAAGGCCCCAGCCGTTCAACTGGGAGCCGATGATAAGTACCTAGTCGATATCTTCGCTCCACCCAAGGCTATACCAAGCCCGAAGGAATCGTTGGAGGCCATCAAAGGTGCAGTCAAGGGTAAGATGCTTGCGCGGATGAAGAAAGAAGCAGTCGATTGTCCTGTGAAGTTGAAGAAAGTCTCGTTCGTGGAGTGTTTCACCTGTCCAAATTTCAACCGTAGGGTACGTGGAAAGGTGGGCTGTAAGGGACTTCCACTACCGACCAAGTAGGGTTCTATCCCGTACTCGATACGCCCGCTATTCTGGCGACAATTGCCACTAGCGGATGAAGCCTTTCAGGAGCCATATCTCGGATGAACTCGAGATCATCCTTCTGAAGAACGCTCAACGCACGCAAACATCCCAGGTACACTAAAGCGCCAACGGCAACAAAAACTGGAACCATCACGAGTTTCGTGAGGAATGTGTGAAACAAAGACAGCCCAAAAAACACAACAGCGCCCATAATCAATGAACTGGCAGCAGCACATACAAACGCCTTAACATCCAGTTCGAAGAATCCACTTCTCAAAGCCGCGTAACCGTAGACTAAGGCCGCGAGAACCATAAGACTTGCACGGCCTAAAGCTGGTCCTGATAAACCGAGCACTGGTGTGGCGAGGTAGGCGACGACAGCTAAACTACCGAGTCCCACCACGTTAGCCCCTGTATACCACTTTAGCTCACCTACAGCCAATAATACCGCCGCATATACGGCACCCACCGCCGTCAACCCAGACGTTAACGATACGATTACCGAAGGCACGAGCCCACTCACGTATGCTGGGCCAAAAATCCTGAGGGCGACAGCTGTAATTGACGCAAAACCGAAAGCGACTGGAATGACTATGATTGCTACGTACCTGCTATAAAGCCGCACCAACTGCCTAATCTCTTGCACTTCATTCGCCGCATGCAACGACGACAAAGCCGGCAGCAGAACGGTTGTCAACGCGTAGGGGGCCATCCCTGAGAAACTAGCAGCAACTATAGCCACGTTGTAAATCGCCAGTTGGGGTAGCCCTTGTTGGGCCAATGTGAACAACTTGTCCGCTTGATTTACTGCGTATCCAATCAAGGCGCTAACAAAAGTGATCGATGAATACCTCACGAACTCTGCCACCGAGAACTCTGCCCCTCCTCGCGCGATTCCGAACGTCCCGATTGTCCGTCGGAGGGCGACTGCGAGTAGCACGCCGTCTCCCATGATCCATCCCACGAGGACGCCGGTGATTGTATAATGGAGCAGAAAAATGGAAGCCAGAATATAGCGTGCTGCACTCCAGAGTATGATGTAGATTGTAGCCCTGCGCATCTCGCCCACCGCAATGAGAGACGCAAAGCAAACCTGGTCTAGTGAGAGAAGAATCACATCAACCGCAGCAAGTTGGATAAATATTGGAAGAACAGCAGTGCCCCCCAATAGTGGGGCCACAACGGATGGAAACACGATAAGCACCGCACCAATGCCGAGCGCAATTGCTCCAGCGATTCCGAACGACAGCATGAACATTCGCGCGGCACCTGATCGTGCTTTTCGGGCAATCAATTCTGGAATAAATTTCAGAACTGCAAGTGGCGCTGGTATCGGTGACTGCATTGTCACCGGCTGTGCGAGGAGACATACGGTAACAAGGAACCAAATCATCAGGTTCAGGGCCGTTACAATGCCAACGCCTAATGTCGATCGCAGGATGTTCGTTAAAATGAGAAAGTACAGTGTGTTGGCTACTAGAACAACGACATTCGCGATATAGAGGGACGTTGCGCCCCTAGCAACAGCAACCCGTGAATGAGCCATTAACTACAATCCCGCTTACGGCAACCTAGGGCTGGCGATAACAAGCCTCTCCCCTAATAAGCGGAATCCACCGTTAGCCTACTCCTCACAACGTCCTTGAGGCAAGAAATTTGTTAACTCGCGGCCCCCGATGAAAGCCTTTTACTTGACCTTCGGCGTGCCTGAAATTAGGTGGAGATTTCTGGTTGAAGGCAGCTATTCTTGCAGGTGGCGCTGGGACCCGTCTTTACCCTCTCACAGCATATGTCCCGAAGTCGTTGATACCGATCGGAAGCCGCTACGTGATAGAACATATTCTGGATTATCTGAAGCAGTACGGCGTTCTTGATATTGTGATGCTGATTTCGGAGAAGGAGTCCGATCTACTCCGGAATCACCTTGGCGACGGAAAACGATTTGGGATTAACATCGAATACTCTGTGGCTGAGAGAATTGGGACGGCGGGCGCGCTCGGCGCTGCGGCAAATCTTCTCGACGATCGATTCTTAGTGTATTACGGCGACGTTCTCACCGACATGAATTTAGGAGATATGATAGCGTTTCATGAGAGCAGAAGAGCTACTTGCACGGTTGCGATGAGCACCTCTGTCCCCATGGAGTACGGTGTCGCCAGGGTCGCGGAGGACGGACGAGTAACCTATTTCGAGGAGAAACCGATCCTCAAAGAGTACCCAGTAAGTATGGGGATACTAATCTGTGAGAAAGAAGTCCTCCCATACTGCGTACCAAACACGGATTTTTCCCATGACGTTATTCCGCAACTTTTACTGGCCAAGAAACCCGTATTCGCTTATTTGACGAGCAAGAGACACTACGACATTGGAACATTCAAGAACCTTGAAGAAGCACGCGCCCTGATTGAAACTTCGAGAGCCCCGTTCCACGCGTTCTGAGTTAATGACATTGACCTATGATAAGGTGCTAGTGACTGGCGGCGCGGGGTTCATCGGAAGCCACACAGTAGACGCGCTTCTTGAGAAGGGTTCGCAGGTTTGGGTCCTCGACAACCTTTCAACGGGCACTCTTCGCAATCTTCGCCGTTGGAGAGGCAATCCGAAATTCCATTTCAAAAAAAACACCGTGACCCAATCCAAAATCGTTGATTCACTGGCTGAGAAAGTTGATGCCGTTCTGCATTTAGCCGCGGTTGTAAGCCCTTACCTATCAGTCAAGAAACCGCAGATAGTAAATGAAGTCAATGTATCCGGGACGCTGAACGTTCTTCGCGCAGCCGTGAAGAGGAAAGTAGAGCGAATCGTTTTCGCTTCTTCATCCTCAGTCTACGGAAATCAAACAATACTACCTATCTCAGAATCCAACCCTCTAGAACCAATTACACCCTATGGGGTCTCAAAGCTTGCAGCAGAAAAGTACTGCGGCGCATTCCATCAAACCTACGGTCTCAGCACAGTCTCAGTGAGATACTTCAATGTCTACGGCCAGAGACAAAGCGCGAACCCATACAGCGGAATAATCGCGATCTTCACAGACCAACTCTCGCGAGGGCTGCAGCCAACGATCTACGGCGACGGCGAACAGACACGCGACTTCATCCACGTATCGGATGCCGTCAAAGCCAACCTTCGAGCGCTTGAAACAGAACGAGGGATTGGACAAGCTTTCAATGTAGGGACCGGGCAATCAACAAGCATCAGACAATTGTATGCGATTCTCGCAGAGCTGTCGAACAAGCCCGAGATGGCGCCAGCCTACGCGGACGAGAGAGCCGGCGACATCAAACACAGTTACGCAAACATGGAAAGGACAAGAGACATCCTCGGGTTCGAGCCGAAGATCGAGCTGAAGAAAGGCCTCAACCTTCTGGTACACAGCCCTTCCCGGCAAGGCTGACGGATCTTTGCGCACGGGTTAATTCAGTTTCTCACGTTACTGCCCTAACCGAAAGTCCATGCTTATAATTTGCCTCTGAGTTCTTGTGAGATGAGTAGTCGAAGATGGGACTGAAAGATCTGCGCATAGCCCATGTTTTCAATTTGGCGAAAGAGCTAGCTCGGCTCCGTCATTGATGGATACTCTGTTTGCAAGGGTTTGCGCAAACTTGGGGTCAATACGGACCTCATCATCGAGAGGCCTTCGCATGTAGCTAGCCTTCCGCAGTGGGAGGACGGTGAAGTTGACATGGGCCTTCTTGGTGATCCGTATGACCCAAATTGGGACGCCTTTGAATGGTCCCCGCCAGACTGGATCCGAGTTTGGGATGATCGAAAATTATCGTTCCCGTATTCCAGAACTTTCCGATGGTCCTCCCTCCTGCTTATGCTGCGAGACTACGATTTGATAATCGGACACGCGCCATTTGCAAAGATCGCCAAGCTATACCGCGCACTGTACCGCAAACCCTACATCATCTTTGACGCAGGGTGGATCAGATACCTTCCGCTGAACAAGAAAGGATACGCCAGCGCTCGAAAGGGTTACCGCGAGGCAGCAAGGATCCTCTACACCAATGTCGATACGGAATCAATGCTGATCGAACAGGGCTACTCCAAGCTCGCATACACCCCCTTCGCCATAGACACAGACAGGTACAGCCCTTCACCATCCCAGGCGTCTGACATCCCCACGTTCTTTCATCCATCGCGCCACGACTGGCCCGAGAAAGGAAATGACCGCCTGCTGAGGGGGTTCGCAAAATACGTTCAAAGAAACGGAAAGGCGCAGCTTGTCACCGTGGAGTGGTACCAGTCCATAGAAGACCTCCAAAAGAGCAAGCAACTCGTCTCGAAACTTGGAATACAGAAAAATGTCACATGGGTGCCTGTAATGCCCAAGGGCAAACTAATAGGATACTACCAAAAGTCCACAGCCATCTTCGACCAATTCCTTTTCGGAGCCTTCGGAACAACGACTCCAGAGGCTTTGAGTTGCGGGAAACCAGTAGTCGGATATGTGGAGAGCAAGTATTGGCAGAAGTACCATACGGAACCGCCACCCGTACTTAACGCATCTTCAGCGGATGACATCTATAATGCAATGGTGAAATTGGAAGACCAGCAACTGCAAGTTGAGCAAGGCAAACTTGGTCGGGAATGGATAATGCGGAATTGTGATTGCTCGCTTGTGGCGTCTCAACAATTTGAGTTATACAAGAAAGTTCTTGAACAATAACCAACCCGTCACCAGCGCCTTCGTGGAAAAGATGTTGGCTAGAGAAGAATAGAGCTCTAGGACCCGTACAAATCATGTTTCACAAGAACATAGAAAATAATAGTACGCATGAGCTCATGAGTCGCGATACCGATGGTAAGGTTGGGGCGCTTTGTAGCTAGACTCTGGTACTATTTCAGGATGGGATACGCGACATATCTTACCTTCCTCTTTGGATACGTCTCGACGTTAATCACTGTTTATTATCTAGCCATCAAGAGCGTTCCGGTTCTACTCGACGTATTTCCAAAGTTCATTCCGTTTGCAGCTCTTGCAACCGTGATAGGTGTTCCGTCATCAATAGCGATAGGATGGTTACATCTTAAGAGAAGCTTAGCCTACAGCTCCGAAATGGACATCGGCGTCGAGGCAAACCCGTATTATTACAAGTTACCACCAGGTTATACCCTTGAGGTCTGGGGCCCACTATACCTCGAACTTCTCCTCCAGATGAAGAAACTTCTAGCAGCAAGCAAGCTACTCAACGAGGCCGAGAAAGAGCGTATTGAAAGCCTTGAGAAGAAAATGCGAATACTAAATGAGGGCGGATACGTCGGCTCACCAAAAAGAAGGAATCTCTAATGGTACGTTTCTTGCGGAGACGCGTTAAGTGCCTACGCTGAGAAGAACGAACCATTTAGATAGATTCCACTAGAACGATTTCTTGAGTTTGCCTCACCCAGATGATTCGTTTAAGAAACTAAATGCTGTCCCATGTTGGCGATGTCTGGGGTGGCGAGTCATTAAAGTAAAGGCGCAGGAAGACTTCCAAGGCTAAACAATCCCAAATCTTGTTGTATTCTGGGTTTAGATCTGGAGAGATACTCTTCGAAAGGACACCTCTAATCCAATCTGGGTTGATTAGTCCCAAGGAGACACAACTTCCCTTTGGGAGGTATTCCTCGGCATAGTTGCGCAATTCCCTCTTGTAGACTTCGAACGGGCTAGGACCAAACCCTTGTTTCTTCTTCTCGAACACACTTCTGGGTAACTCCGATGAGAGTGCATGTCGCAATGAAGCTTTTCCCATTCCATCCTTGAACTTGGAGGAGAAGGTCATTGCAAATGCAAGATCCACCAACTCATTGTCTAGGAACGGCACCCTCGTCTCAACGCTGTGAGCCATACTTGTAGCATCGTCGACTGGAAGGAAATCATATGTCATCTTAGCGTCGAAGTCTGCCAACAGAACCTGTTCCATGTAAGGTAAAGAGTTGGAGAAGAAAGGTGTCAGGAATTCCTGTGAACGGTGATGTATTCCCTCGGGAATGGACTTACCGTACACATCATCCTGATCCGGAGGAACATCACGCGCTTGGGTGCTCAGGTATAACTGAACTCTTTCAACAATGTTTGTGGGCCGTTTGGAATCAAGGGCGCGATATCTGAAATCGTACCCGGCGAAGAGCTCATCACCTCCTAGTCCACTCAAAACTACCTTGACATGGCGCCTTGCCAATTTAGCCAGGTAATATGGGTACAGGTTGCGTTTCGGGAAGTCCATGTGCCATATCATGTCTGGAAAGGCTTCCAGCAGATTCTCTTTCACAACGGTTTCGTGATGATTACAACCAAAGTGGTTGGCGATCGCTTTGGCATCCTGAAGTTCATCAGATTGCTCTCCAAACCCCATGCAGAATGTGTTCAAGGGTTTGTCAGAGAACTTTGACGCGAATGCTACTATGGAAGCGCTGTCGATCCCTCCCGAGAGGTAGACGCCAACAGGAACGTCACTGATCATGTGACGCTCGACGCTTCGACTCAATACGTTCTTCAACTCATTGTCGGGCACGCTCTCGAGCTTAGGTTCGGGTTGTAGGGTCCAATACTCATTTTCCACTAGGCCAGAACCATCAAAGACTGCGTAGTGTCCTGGCAGGATCTTCTTAATGCCGGTAAACATGGTTGAGGAGAGTGGAACATAGCGAAGTGATAGGAAGTATGCAAGTGCGTCCTTGTCGAGCTCGCGACGAACGCCGGGGTATTTCAGGATCGACTTGATTTCTGAAGCGAATACAAGCTTGCCGTCGACGCGTGTGTAGTAGAGTGGCTTAATTCCCTGCCTGTCTCTGGCGAGTATGAGTCTTCTGGCTTTGGAATCGTACATCGCCAAGGCAAACATTCCGTTAAACATCTCAAATGACTTCAACCCATACTGTTCGTAGGCATGTATCGTAACCTCTGTGTCTGAGTTAGTAGAGAACCTGTGTCCTTTTGCCTCCAGATCTCGTCTTAGTTCTCTGAAATTGTAGATTTCACCATTGTACAAAACTACGATCGTTTCGTCCTCGTTGTAGATTGGCTGCTTTCCCGTCTTCAAATCAATGATGCTCAGTCGACACTGGCCGAGCATGACATGATCGTCGATATAGAACCCTAGATCGTCCGGTCCCCTGTGGCGCAAAATGTCAGTCATGTCGCGGAGGAGCGATTGATCTGGGACCCCAGTTGCGCCGCAGATTCCGCACATGCTTTTTACAACGCAGCGAGTGCCCTTAATTTCTTATGGCATTTTCCTTCCGCAATGGATTTGTTGTCACATCTTAAGGCTCTGATTTATACCATCGAATGTACTCGGTCAACGCTGAATCGAGAGGGTAATGGATTTCGAAGTTGAAGGCTCGCTTCGCCTTTTCGATTCCCAAACACATTCGACGAAGGTCGCCGATACTTGGTGGTCCGTGGGTTGGGGTGACTGCCTTGTTAAGGCCTTGTCCTACCTTCTGTAGCAGAGTGTTGATTGAGGTTTCAACTCCCGTGCCTAAATTGAAGGTCTCGCCTTCTGCCTGCTTTGAGCCGAAAGCGCCCATTAATCCCTGAGCCACGTCCTTTACGTAAATGAGATCCCTCGTCTGTTCGCCATCGCCGAAGACGGTGGGTTGCTTGCCTTTCATAAGTTGCTCAATAAATGATGCTACAACTGGCCGCCAGCCTAATTTTTCATTTACTCTCTGTCTCGGTCCGTAGACTGTGGCGAGCCGGCACACGACCGTCTTTATGCCATATTGCTTACGATAGGCCCGCATGTGAAGCTCTGATGAGTACTTGTTGACATCGTAAGGGGTTTTGCAGTTGATCGGATGTTGCTCATCCATGGGCAGATACTCAGGGTCACCATAGATTCCAGAGTTCGAGGTGAACACCATTTTCGCATCAGTTTTGCGGGCGAGCTCCAGCATGTTAAGGGTCGCGCGCACATTAACGTCAACGTCGCGGGCTGGCTTGTTAAAGCTGAAGGACCGTGGATGGCAAGCAAAATGGAAGATTCCTTCGATCCCCTTCTGCTTAGCGACTGATGATTCTCTGGAGACGTCAACACGCAGTAACTTGATCTGTTTTCTGACGGCTTTAAGGTTAGAGAGTGAACCGTTACTCAAGTCATCTAGAACGACAATGTTATGATCGCCAGAGTAGAGGTCTACAAAGTGCGAACCGACGAATCCGGCTCCCCCAGTCACGACCAGCTTCAACCATTCTCAACCTGGTGCCACGTTACGGCGGGGTTCAATATAATTGGTTCGCGGGTGAGCTACAGAACGAGCATCGACTGTTCCCATCCTCATAAGGACAGCAGTGCCTCGCAGGATGTGTAAAGGACTAGATGTTGATGGTAACTTTTGGTTTGACATTAGTCGAGCTGTCCATCCCTGATCCCTGATACTGCATCGTAGAGGCGAGAATGCTTCCGAGACTCAAGACAAACTTTGTCATGCCAGTGACGTACAGTCGTGCCGTGTGGAGTTCATGGCGCCTGATTCGGACAAGAGAAAAGTGGGTAAGGGTCAATCCGGTCATAATCAACGATAGTGGACCAAGGTTTGTAAGAGTGTGAGCGAGATTGTTCCTCACCATGATTGGCATGACTTTCGTGCCTGAAGGATCGTCGACGTAGGTCGCGTGTATCTCGTGTCTTACAATGGCGCTCGGGCAAGTCCATATCACTCCCCCTAGTTTTCGCACCCTCTCGGCGAGGTCCGTGCTATCTGCACCTCCAAAATAGGTCGGGTTGAACAAAAAAGTCCTGGACAATAGATTTCTACGAAACATAAACGCGGCGCCATCGAACGCCTCTACGATGGCTGGGTGGTTGAACTGCCCATGATCAACTTCCAAGTAGCCAATATTCGCATAGAGATTGGCACGTTTGTTAAACCTACGCATTCCGACCGAATTAATTACATTAGAATCTTTGATGAGCACTTTGGGCACAACCACCATACAGCGCTCCCCATGGTTCATGAGAGCCCGAACGAGTTCCGATACGGCATTGGGTGCCAGCTTAGTGTCAGGATTGAGAACAAATATCACGTCGCCCTTTGAGCGGACAACGCCGAGGTTATTTCCTCCTGTATAACCCAAGTTTGATTCGCTTGTGTAATACCGGACAGCATTTTTTTCAGCAATCGCACGTACGTCGTTATTACCAGCGTTGTCGACGAGAACCGCTTCATAGTTCGTATAGTCTTGATTTCTTAAGGACGCTAACAGTTTCTTGATCAAGAGTGCGTCATTGTAGCTGACGATTACTATGCTCACAAGAGGAAACTTAGACAACCCATGTCATTCCAATTGGTCTGCTCCGCAGGTCATGATACTTCTCGCAAATATGCTGTTTGAGCGATTTCAGCCTATCCCGAATCACGGTCTCCCTGCAACAACTTGGTGTGGTCTGTTCTAAGTCTAACGCTGGTGCGCATCGAGTAGATCAGTTCGCGATCTAATCTCTGTCAATCACAACTCACCCTTTGGTATTGACCCTTCATCTTTGTCACCTTTAGGTCCTAATCGATCAGCAAATGATGTGAGGTTCGGAGTCGCATGATGCATGAATGTTGACGCACCTCCATTCACCTAACGACTCCTACCTAGGCATTCTCAGCGGTTGAAGCTAGTATGCGTAAATATCCGAATGCCTCGAATTATGAACGATATTTAGATGCAACTTGGAATTCTGGAGTTCGTCATCGACAATACAGAACCGTCCGATTTCAGTGGCAAGCGTATTCTCGAAGTGGGAAGCAGGTACGTGAACGGTAGCGTCCGCCCCTACATCTTCAAATTATCCCGACCCGAATCGTACGTGGGCGTTGACATTGAAGAAGGAAAATTTGTTGACGTTGTATTAGACGCCGAGAAACTCGTTGATCATTTTGGCGAGAACTCATTCGATGTCGTGATCTCCTGTGAGACTGTTGAACACGTCGAGAATTGGCGACTCGTGTTCGAGAACATCAAACGTGTGTTAAAACCTAATGGGCTGCTAATTCTGACGACGGTTACTCCAGGTTTCCATCTTCATGGATATCCGAACGATTATTGGCGATATGAGCGCAGGGACATGAATGAGATTTTCTCTGATTTTCATGCTTTGGTTGTCGCTACGGATCCAGAGACCTATGGGATTTATGTTAGAGCTTTGAAACCGGAAGTGTGGCAGCCCAACGACTTAACGCGGATTCAGCTTTACTCGATGGATCATGAGAAAGAACGCTCAAAAGAATTTCACGTGATTAGCATCCGCGTCAGGGAGAGGTACCTACGTATAGTGAGACCATTGTACCGTTTCGTGTTCCCACGAGACAAAAAGCGACAAGGATCGCTCACGTGAATATCATAGAACGTTGAGGCACATTCTACCTACATGTATTAGCACGGACATCAGTCGTGTGCGATACTAGCCGTATAATCAGTAATGCTATCACTGCGCTGAAGACGCCTCTAATTGGCACGGAAAGGCCGCCATTCAAAACTAATGCATAGAGGTTTAGGCATTGATTGCTGAGCCCCTGAAGAGTTGCGTTATAGAGCGGGATAAACAAGAAGGAAACATTTTCCTTACAGATATATCCGCCCTCCTGGACTAGGATCCAAAGAAAACCAGCGAGGGTTATCAACACAGTCAGCGTTCTGTATCCCTTTCCGCGAGCAATTTCAATCAATCCGAACGCAATTCCATATATCAGCATGGAAGGCCATACCCACGAAAATGCAGTGTACGCGAGGAAGGGAGCTGACACTAGGCCACCGAGACGCGACTCACTTGAGCGACGGGTTATCAGGGCAAGGATTAGGATGTACGCCAATGTCGTGAGGGCGATAGCATTCTCAGGATACTCAGTTCCACGCATTTGGAGGACTGATCCGAAAACGTCGAGAGCTTCAGGAACATATAGACCAGGCCTACCTTGAAACAACGCGATTGCGTCTGGCCGAAAGAGAGCCAACCAAGACAGGAGAGGTATGAAGACTGCAGCGATTGGCACAGTCGTGGACAGTATTCCTGCCCAGTCCCTCGCCCTCGCGGTTTTTACGATCAGGTATGGAAGAGCGATGAAGGCTAACAGTCGCATCAGGCCAGCGGCAATCAACGAAAACGTTGCCAAGCCGTATCTCTTTTTCTCCACTAAAAATGCGGAGAATACGACAAGCATTAGCGGAATCGTGTCGACATCATTCACGTTACCTAGTACCAACGTGAGCGGATTCAATAGCCATGCTGCGACTGCGAAGTATGTTCTGTTCTTGCTAACGCCTGAATCGAGGAGCATCTTGTAAAATAGTATGGCGATGACTGCGTCCGCGATCAGTACCGGAAGCTTCATGATGAGAACGAACAGGATCGCATCTGGCGTTGGTTGGAAATATGGTGGCATTCCGCCCTGGGATGGGAATGTTACGATGCTACCCGGGTAAGGGTGTGATATCGGAAGTCGTAACCAGATGGCGTAGAGGGCAGCAAATATGTATGGAGGAATTGTGTAGGTTCCGGCGATGGTTAAGCCTGGTTGCGAATAGAAATAGATTCCAATGCTATACCAGGTTTGCCAATCTGGCGAGAGGGGAGCGGCCACGGCATAAGCAATACGCACAACCATTCCGACTGCGAAGACAATGACTAGACGCAGATCGAACCTTCTTAGGAAGGCGAAGTTTATCCTCATGCGGCAACCAGCGGGTCGGCGTGCGAGTCTCGTTCGATCGGTTCAACTTTGGAAGACCATATCAAAAGCATCGACAGCAGCATGAAGGCCGTAAGCATGGTACGTAGTGTTGGTCTCAGAACCAGGTCTATGAACTGACTTGACAACAGAACATCAGCCCATTCTGAACTTCGGTTAAAGAACAATAGAGTCCATCCACTCGAAGTTGTAAATCCATCAGCAGTAAGGAACCCCAAAGTGAATGCAGTAACAAGAATCAAGACGAATAAGGGAACAGTCCTTCTCAGATCGATGTTTGCTATTACGAAGAGTGGGATGATCCAGAGTATGTACTCGACTTGGAAGTCGAGGAAGGCTACGTATGCGAGCAGAGCAAAAAGAGCAACCATCAGGGGCCGTTGAAATAGTTCGGGACGAAACTCGTATGCGAGGAGGTAGGATATTACGACTGCGAAGGTCGCCAGGCCGATGAAGTCCGGTGTCACGGCAATGCCATACAGGCTTTCCGTACCGAGTATAAACTCAGTCGTAGCTTGCGTGTAGTAAGCTTCTGAGAATGGAAACTGAGACCAGCTCACATAGGCAACGAGACCTAACACAACTAGCAATGCAGAGATCAAAATCTTCGCAAGCCTAGAGCCGGCAATTCGGCTCGAATATAGAATGGCAGGTATTGTGACAAGGGGGAATAGCTTTAGGGCGATTCCAGCGGCCACAGAAGCCGCGCTAAGAACATTTTTCCGCTTAATCACAAGCAGGAGGCCCAGCATGATGGTTGCGACAGGAAGCACGTCAACCGCTCCCATCATCTCGGTAACGAAGATCGCGTATGGATTTGCGAACCACAATAGCGCTGCGATGTATGGCCGACTCGTCATCGGCCATAAGAGCTTGCCGAGCTTGAATAGTATGAATGCAATCAAGATGTCAGCCGCAATCAGTGGGAGCTTCACCAACAATAAGAGAAGTTGAAGAGAAAACGGGAGAAAAATCGATTTATTTGTCAAGAAGGTCTCGAGACTGGGATGATCGATTGGGAGCGAATACCACACGCTGAGAGTAGCGTTGTTGAATCTGCCCCACGGGTTGCTTGAGTCAGGCGACCGCGTGTAGCTCTGGACCTCAAGGTAATAGACGATAGGCATAGTCGGAGGGGTAGCCATCGCCAGAACAACCTTTACAATGACTAGAGCTACAAAGAGGGCAAGCAACACGTTTGTTTTTCGCGAGAAACGCAAAACGACCGCCCCCTGCATGTCGCTGACGGTCGTGTGTATTTTAAACTAATGCGCCGATGAGTCGGAAGGGTGTGGGAAAAGCCGCCTTCAGACCTCAAGCGGGCTAACCTACAAATCTGTTCACGAACCGGACCCGACTCACCAAGTTTTGGGGAGCTGGCAATTCACACAGGGAGCTGTCTAAGCGAATGGAGGTGCAAACTTCTGCTTACGACGGCAAAGCCTTTGTTGCGAGAACTACCTACTCGCGCCGATTGTATTGCCGCGAGTCGCGATGGCGCAGATCAACCCTACGGTTGGGGACCTCGAAGGTAATGCCCGCATCATCCTAGAATACGCAAGGAGGGCGACGGAGGCTGGAGCGGATCTAGTTGCTTTTCCAGAGATGGCTATGACTGGCTATCCGCCGCTTGACTTGTTGCCGCCTCGCGAAACCCGCCCGCCAAGTGGTAACAGGAGGCCTCAGCAGGAAGATTTTGTTCGACTCAATAAGCAATACGTTCACGACCTATCGAAGGAAATCCGATCAATTACAGCGGTGGTGGGTTTCGTTGATTACGACGAGACTAACCTATTCAACGCGGCAGCAGTCATGAGCCAAGGCAAGTTGAACAGCGTAATCCATAAGAGTTTACTACCAACTTATGACGTCTTCGACGAGCAACGCTACTTCACCCCTGCCCTTGTGAACAACCCGGTGAAGGTCGAAATCCGAAGCCAACCCGTATTCTTGGGGACATCGATTTGTGAAGACCTATGGGATGAGGCAGTCGGCTATGGGGTTCAGGTTATTGATGCTCTCGCAAAAGAAGGTGCAAAGATAATCGTGAACATTAACGCCTCCCCATTTCACCACGGCATGCGCGCGACACGGCTGAATATTCTGACGCGGAAGGCGAAGCGACTAGGTATCCCGATCTTCTATGTGAATATGGTCGGTGGACAGGACGAGTTAGTCTTCGACGGGGAAAGCATGGCCGTTGACGGCAAAGGGCGTCTGATTGCGGTTGGAAAGCAGTTCGAAGAAGACCTTGTGATAATCGACATTCCCACAGACCACGAACTTCCACCACCTGCACGGGTGCCAGAACAGGAAATGTTGGATGCACTGGTCCTCGGCGTAAGGGACTATTTCCGAAAAACTGGGTTTGAGCACGCGTATATTGGGTTGAGCGGGGGTATCGACTCATCATTAGTCGCAGTAATCGCTGTCACAGCGCTAGGGAAGGAAAATATAACTGGTGTGTCAATGCCTTCTCGTTACTCGAGTAGCCACAGCAAGAGTGATGCGCGAGTACTCGCGGAAAACTTAGGAATTGAGTTTCTCACGATTGCCATTGAGCCGATATTTGTCACCTACCTAGAACAGTTGAAACAGCCCTTCAAAGAAGGACCTGCAGACGTGGCTGAGGAGAACCTCCAATCACGAATTAGGGGAAGCCTCTTAATGGCCCTATCCAACAAGTTCGGCGGGCTTGTCTTAGCTACTGGGAACAAGACAGAGCTGGCGTTAGGGTATGCTACGTTGTACGGGGACATGAGCGGCGGTCTCGAAGTGATAGGCGACGTGAGCAAGACGGAGGTCTATGCTTTATCGCGATATTACAACCAGAAAGCGGGGCGAACAGTGATTCCAGAGAGTTGTTTTAGTAAGATTCCTTCAGCAGAACTGAAAGCCGATCAGTTTGACCCATTTGACTACGCAATAGTATCTCCGCTCGCCGACGATATCATAGAGAATCGATTGTCGAGGGCTGAGCTGCTGCAGAAGGGTTACGATGAGAGTGTAGTTGATGATTGTTTGCGTCGTGTCAGATTCGCTGAGTATAAACGGCGCCAAGCCCCACCGGTCATTAAGATAACCAAGAAGGCTTTCGGTTTGGGTTGGAAGATGCCTATCGTCAACAAACTACCATTGGACCAGGGCTTGTAGAAGCTTGTAGATTTGCTCACAAACTTCGGGCTGTAAATTACAGGCCGACTAACCATCACGGGTTAATCGCCTATTCCTCCTACTTCTGAACTAAATTGCCATAGATTTGGAAATATGAACACTGCAACGGCCCCCAGACCGCATTCCCTTACTCCAAGGCGGAGTTACCAGTTAGATGATTTTTGCAGCAATAATTTGAATTCTACGACTCTGCTCTGCCATGACAAAATCTCTAAGGTGCTGATCGAACGGGGAAATGAACGGATCTTCTGATCCTAGGTGTGATTGGACGTACCCTCGCAGCATATTGACAGAGCCTTTCACTCCGATTGATCTGATCAAAGCGTTCTTGGCGATTCTGCCTACCGCGTAGAGCGGATGGTAGCCGAGAGTGCCCATAGCCGCGCCCCAATACCCAAACTGGTGCCCTGTCCCCCTCGGGCGAACGTGCTGGAAGTGAAGATCATCGAAGAGCCGTACCTCGCTGCCTTTCATCTCTGCCGTGTAGAGCAGCCATGTCTCCCACCCGGCCTTCAACGGATACTGACCGCCAACATCACGCCAAAACCAGGATTTGATCATGCGTCCGCTCCCCGATGGGACGCGTTCATGGGTAAGGGTTCCCATGGCTGACGGGTGACCGCTCGCGACGACGAGTCGGTCGTTCGATTGCATTCTTGAGGTCAGCATCTCTGCGTAGGTGGTAGGATAGAAGCAATCGTCTCCGCTTATCATGAAGAAATCTGTTCGCAAGCTCGTCTTCTTGTTTAGTTTCCAAGCTAAGTTGATGTTAGATGGGACGCGCCTAATGTCGTACCCTCTATCCGGCAATGTCAACACGTTAATGGTGCGAGTGCGGTTTTCGAAGTCGTGAAGAATCCGGCCGGTTTCGTCCGTAGAGCCATCGTCAACTACCGTTACGCGCTTGGGCGGCGTGGTTTGCTGGAGGAGCGAATCAAGTGTATTAGGCAGATGTCGGGCGGCGTTTCTTGCGACTACGACCACCCAATAGCTCAAACCCTACGCCACCAACGCCTCAACTTGAAGCTTGGCGGCATCCACATTTTCACTTTCAATGAATATTTTGTGCCAGAAGTGAAAGCCAAGCAGTTGCCAAAGCAGGATCTGAAGTCTCCTGTCCTTAAGCGCCCCAGTTGTCTCACCCAGTATCCTCTGGACCGTTTTTGTTTGGAAATATTTGGCAAGTACGTTTGACTCGGGCAGGATTTGGCGGATAAGTTCTCCAAGTTCTCCGTTATACCATGCCTGCACGTTTACACTGAACCCCCATTTGGGCTTGCGCATACTCTCAGGAGGCAGAACCTTCTGAACAACCCTCCTCAACAGGAGTTTACCGTAGGTTCCCGGCTCAAATTTCAGTCGCCATGGGACCGTCGTCATTAGCTCCACGATTCTGTTATCGAGCAGAGGCACTCTAAGCTCAAGTGAGCTTGCCATACTCATCGTGTCGTCGACCGAGAGCAGATCATCGACCAGCTTCGTACGCAGTTCAGCATTCATAAGTCCCTGAACAAAATCGACGCCTTCAAAGAAGGGCGCGTAATGCTCCCGCAAGCTAGATTTCGAATTCTCTTCCTTGAACAGTTTCGCGTTAAATGAATCTGGAAATGCCCCTGCCAAGATCAAGTATTCAGCCGCGTTATCGCCTAATGCTTGTAGTACCCTGAGTCGATTTCGTTTCTTCATTCCTTGGGGAAGCGTTTGCAAGATACCGCCGGGTATTTTCAGTGTCCATGCGAATCGTTTCTTGACCAGTTCCTGGATTCGCAGGGCGTTCTGGTACCTTGCGTAGTATCCGCCGAATACCTCGTCTCCTCCGTTTCCGCTCAGACATACCTTCACATATTTGTGGACGAGTTCGCAGACAAACCATGGGTATAGGTTGTATTTGGGTGCCTCCATATGCCAGATCATTTTCGGGTATAGTTTCATGGCCTGTGAGCTATCGACAGTGATTTCACGGTGATCTGTTCCGAAATGTCCCGCGATCAATCTCGCATCCTTGAACTCATCCGTTTCTTCGCCGAACCCCATACAGAAAGTCTTCAAGGGTTCATGTGAAACCTTGGCAGCATACGCGACGAGGACGGAAGTATCTAGGCCGCCCGACAGGAAACAGCCAACGGGCACATCTGCGACGAGCTGGTCGCGAACAGATTCCTCGAGAGCCGATTCAAGCCTCGCAAGAACATGCCCCTCATCGGTTGTCAGGTTTACCGCGGGAGAGGCCCAGTAAGTGTCGATCGTGACCGAAGCGTCTTGGTAGATAAGACAACTCGAAGGGGGCAGCTTGCGTATACCCTCTAGTAGTGTCCGATCGCCTGGAACGTATCCGAGGTTGAGGATGGTGTAGAGTGATTGGGTGTCAACTCTTCGTTCGATCGGGGCTTGCAGAATGCTCTTCATTTCGGAGGCGAAGAGCAAAGTGTCACCCCTGACCGCGTAGTATAGTGGCTTGATTCCCATGCGGTCTCGAGCCAGCATCATTCTTTTCTTGGTTGAGTCCCATAGCGCAATGGCGAACATACCGTTGAGTTTAGTTACAAACGATTCTCCGTACTGCTCGTAGCCATGAACAATTACTTCTGTGTCAGACTCGGTTCTGAAGTCATGGCCTAGATCCTGCAGTTCCTGCCGCAGCTGACGGTAGTTGTAAATCTCACCGTTGTAGGTCACGTGAACCGTTCCGTTCTCGTTATGGATTGGTTGGTGTCCGCCCTCGATATCGATTATGCTCAGGCGAGCGTTAGCCAGTCCAACAGCATTGTCTAGGTAGAACCCGGTATCGTCTGGCCCACGATGGTGTAGGACTTCGATCATGCGGCGCAGGAGAGCTTCATCATTGAGGCCGGCGAAGCCGGCTATGCCACACGTGGGTCTTGCCTCGAAACTCTTCGGTTGAAGTCTTCGTGGGTCTGAGGTGTTACGCCCGTCTCTGGTTGATCTACCTAGCTAAGACTCTTGTCGGCGCCGCCTTCGCCTCAGCTTCTTTCAGCAACGCTTTCGTTCTGAAGAGCGGCCTATACACCGGTCCGTAGATTATGAGGCCTGATTTTCCCTCGTCATCTAATCGTCTGATGACTGTTTCCAGTTCCATTCCTGGTGTTAGTTCGTTCGCGATTGCGTCCACTACGAGTACTTTGCCTTGCTTTAGGAGTTCGAAGTTCGATTCGAATCGTTCTCGCATGGTGGGCTTGTCGATGGAGAGGAGGCGTGCGTTGAGCGGCATTGTGTGTTGTTCGACTGGGCCTTTGCAATCGAATTCTAGGCACCTGTCCCTCGCGGGATAGAATACGCGACCGCAGCCATTGCACAGAGTATACGTGATGGTCTTGCCGTTGTACGGCTCGACTTCTGCAATTATTCGTGGTAGTTCCAATTTGCTTCTTATCGAGTGTTGCTTGAACCTCATGAGCCTGCGGTAGGAGTGTAGGCTGATGTCGCGTCTCCTATTCAGATAGTCCCTGACGGTGGGGGTTCTACCCCTCTTCCTGAGGATCGCATCTTCCACGTGTAACCACGTGGCGATGGTATATGCGCCTGAGCCGTAAGAGACTGCTAGGACGTCTTCTCCGGGTTTGGCATGGTCGAGAATGTCACAAGTCGCGATTAGCGTGGACGCGGCGTACGTATTGCCCGTATCTAGTACCCTGAGCCATGGGCGTATTCTTTCCTCAATGAACTCAGGTGTCAACCTGATGCGTTCTTCCAGCTCTGGGTTGTCGAGTATGGGGATTTTTTCTTGGGCGAGGGTTTTGCATGTTTTCATAGGCATGTAGCCGGATGGTTGATGGAAGGTTATGTAATCGAAGTCTTGCAGTGAAATTTCTGGATGTTTCATGAGCAAGCCTTCGATCGCGCCAATAACGTGTTTGATGTATGCCTCAACTGTGGTTCTCCCGAAATGGCTCGGAACATGAACCCCATCCCTACGCCAGAAGTCAAGTGTGAGGCTTGAGTAAGCGGCGGTGTCCTCAATAGTCGCAACTCGATCGGCACCACCGAGTAGGAATGCGCCCGCACCGGCGCCGCAGGCATACTCTAAGGGGTCGCCTACCGGAGCTTGGGCGACATCGGTGCCAACAGCTAAGCCATACTTGATTCTGCCACTCAGGATCTGGCTTTCGACAAATGAGGTTGATTGCATACCAGAGTTGCAGGCCCCTTCCAGGTCTGCTATGTACACGCGATTTCCCATTCCCAGAAATGAGGCAACATGGCGCGCGATGGTTCCCACTGCGTAGGGTTTTGATTCGGACCCTACGGCCACTGTTTCAATCTCGTCCGGATCTACGTCTGCCATATCAACCGCGTTCTGTGCCGCTTCAGTCGCGATCGTGATTGAGTCTTCTGATATACCTGCGACCGATTTGTCGCGAAGCAGCAGACCGTTCTTCACTTTCTCAAGAAATTCAGGGAGATCTTCGCGTTTGCCTTCCCTTTCTCTGACGATGAGTTCACTTTGGATACGCTGCAGGGGAACGTAAGCACCGTACCCTACGATTCCAATCTTGTCGGTCGCCATGGGAAGCCCCTCTTGTTGTGAGGGTTAAAAGTATGGTAGCCGAATAGCCATCGTATTTAAGATGACATTGCAAAGGTCAAATTGAAGTGCAACATTCTTGACGAACCCTACTGCTGCACCCCGCACAAATCGCAGAAAACTGCTGCAGCTGGAATCTCAGCCTCACAATCCCTACATCTCTTCGTGACGATGGCAGTTACCACGGCACTCGTGGCGTCTGGAGAGGGCTGGACCAGCAGAGGCATTGGATTCAAATTGACGGGTCGCGGATTCTTGAGGTTGTGATCCTTGATGTATTGGTGAAGCCCTTTAGAGAGTTGAGCATAACTAACGTGAGCTCCTTCTGTAACGCCTAACAACGCTGCTATTACCTTGTCAGCGTAAACCGACTTCTTCGTAAGCCCACTCAAGCCGAACACATCAAGATCTACGATTGCAGCAGTAATTAGTACTTTCGACCGATTCCGTCAACTTATCTGTGGATGCCTTTTCAGTCAAGTTGTCTTGCCCTTCTAGGCCCATGGGATGGGGGGCCTTCTAACCAACCCGTAAACGAGAAGGATTAGCCCAACCGCACTGAGGCCCCAGGCAACGTACGGTACTCTTGGGTCTGGTCGCCAACTAGTCGATACCTCATTGTAACTCACAGATAATGTCACATATTTCTTGAAGAGTGAAGCTCTGTTGTCGAAGACGAAGTGGTATACACCACTATTGTTGGTGGTGAAGGTGAAGTTGGAGCTGCCCTGCTGATCCCCGGAAAATATGAAGGTTGACTGTTGGCCCGCGGCCCAATTTTGATAATTGGTGCTATCGAAAACTAGGAATTGAACATCGCTTGAACTGTTTGTGGGCGCTTGCGTAACGTCGACTGTGCCAAAGACCGATACGCCAGCGGGAAGAGAATATGGCCTGTCCGTTACATCGCCTACTAGAAATTCTGCATGCAACTCCACATCGTGTCGCTGCACGACTTGAACTTCGACGGTAATGTACTGGCCAACTACTGTAAGTAGCAGGATGCCAGCGACAAGGAGGACCACTCCGGTGAGAGTCGTTTTCAGGAGAACCATTCTGCAATCGCTTAGAATCAGCCTATAGCCCCATGTTATGGGGTTTGAAAACGCCATTGCGTTCAAGTGAACGATATACCGCAAACCAGATTTATTCGAACATGTTTCTGGCCGAGCAGATGCGTTCCATGCCAAAAGAACCCGGCAAATCCCTGCCCGTGCAAGAATTCATTGGTTTGCAGGTAATCGACACGAAGGGAACGCTAGTTGGTACTGTGAAGGATATTTCGGTCGACTTTACGAACAGGGAAGTCTCAATTCGGGTATCGACGAAGAACGAGGGGGAGATGGATTTCGCCTGGGACGACGTACAATCTGTAGTAGACGTTGTCCTACTCAAGAAGGAGGTCGATCTCTCAGCTGTGCAGGAAACGGGGGCTGATTTTGCTAAAGCACGGACTGTTCAAGCCGTGTTAATTTGTCCTAACTGTGGTGCGTCTGTGCCGACCCGTGCCAAGTTCTGTTCCAAATGCGGCTCGAATCTTAAGTAGTAAGCAAGGGTTCTTTCGGCTTTGCTTTGTTGCCTTGGGCTTCAATGTCATGGATTGATTGAAGTTCTTTTATCCCCTGGAGCTTATGGCGAATTAGAGTGTTCTCCAATTCTTCTTTCAGCAAATGGAGTATGTCCTTGTGCATATGAACGAACAACGAATGGGTCCGATCCCTTGGACGCTCGAGCGATACTGGCAAGACTTTCTTGACTTTTGCGGGCCTGGAAGATAAGACCACGACTTTGTCTGCAAGCTCAATGGCTTCAGAGAGATTGTGAGTGACGAGAACGAACGTTTTCCCGGTCTGTCGGTGTATATCAGCTACTTCTTCCCGAAGCACTTCGGCGGTGACCTCGTCGATCGCGCTGAAAGCTTCATCCATTAGCACAACTTCAGGCTCAACTGCAAGAGCTCTTGCTATTCCAACGCGTTGTCTCATTCCGCCAGACAACTGTTTGGGGTACATGTGCTCGTATCCCGTGAGGCCAACCATTTCCAAATATTGCTCCGACACGCATCGGCGTTCTTTTTTCGGCACCTTCCGCATTTCTAACCCGTATTCTACATTCTCCAAGACGTTCCTCCATGGGAACAAGCCGAAGGCCTGAAAGACCATGCTGATCTTGCCGTGGGGGCCTTGAACCGTTCCACCGTTGAAGCGAACTTCGCCAGACGTCGGCGTGTCTAGTCCAGCGATGATTTTCAGAAGAGTTGACTTCCCGCATCCACTCGGGCCGACAATGGATACGAATTCTCCTGGACCTATGCCGAAGCTCACCTCATGCAACGCGTGAAGTTTCTGCTCCGCATCGTAGAACTTGCTTACATTATCTAATTCAACGTGATTCTCCATCAAGCCCACTTCCTTGCCCATGATTCCAACGAGCCGAAAAACAGACGATCAACCGCTATCGCCACCAGAGCAATAGCAAATATTGCTGCGAACCCGCTCTGCAACGATCCTGATGCCACATTTCCGTCTATGAAGTTCCCGATTCCCGCCACACGAGTCGCGATCTCAATTGCAATTATGATTTCCCATGCGAAATCATATGCCAATCTCAACCCACTGAACATGTGCGGCGAGATAGCCGGTAAGACCATCTTTGTAAACGTCGAGAGTCGATCCGATTTGAAGATCGAAGTAACGTCGAATAGTTCTCGAGGAATGTTCTTGGTTCCTTCGCGAACGGTGAAGTAGATCGGAAAGAAACCAGCTGCCGATGCCATTATCACGGCGGCAACGTTCCCAGGACCGAACCACAGTACAAGCAGGGGAAGAAAGGAGAGATCCGGGAGTGCACCGAAGAGCATGATCAGGGGCGTGACCGTTAGGTCGAACTTGTTCTTGCTGCCGGCCGCGAAAGCCAGTGGAAGAGCGATTGAGAATGCCATCAAGAGCCCGCAGACTAGATTCAGAAAGCTGTGTGCAATTCGAAGCAGGAAGGTGACGCTCTGAATGGACGCGAAGAAGACGAGTAGTACGCTCGAAAATGTTGGTAGACTCTTACTAGGGACCACTCCAAACCTAGTAAGGGCTTCCCATACCGCAAACCCTAAGGCGAGTGGTGCGACCCAGTAGTAATTTGCAAATCTGTGACCTGCAAACACCGACCCTGTCAGGGACAGCGCGAGGGCTTTCTGTTTTTCTACAGACACTTGATTGCGACCTCAGAATGCGATAAACAAGTAGATGTCATGCTAGCTGTCAAATTAAGGTTGGAACGTTTTCTCCACGCAAGTTGCTTCGAAACTGTGTCGTACCGAAGGAATAATCGCGACGAAAATCAACCGTAAACCGTTAATCGAAATCGAGGATCCTGAATTGATTTACAGTCGGGTGTTAACAAAACTTCCACACGTGCGGTCAGAAACGAATATCCGCTGTGCTTAACCAACTTTTCATTGTGTAGCATCGCACATTGTTAATCGAAGTTGGGGACATTCCTCATTGAGACATGTGGAAACATAGAGTGCGATTGATGGATCGACAAGGAACAAATACGAAACATTAAGGGTTGATTATTCTTTGGGCGAATACGCGACATTTCCAGAATTCGAAAAGAATCGACGGATCATATCAGAAGAACGAAAGATCCCGTTCAGGATCATGGGCGAGGCTATCCGAACGCACTGCCTCAACCAGAAAGACCTGTACGAACGACTCAAACGGGGTCCAAAACACGATATGGATTTCGTTACCTACAGCAAATATCGTCCTTCCACGAGGAAACGGATCACAGACCTAGGATTTGAGTCATGAGCCTATGGTGATGACTGGTGCGAACGGGAGACATTAATAGATCTCCAACAATAAAGAGACATGTTTGACGAACAGTCGAAGACGTTAGGATGAAAGTTGCGCGCCAAAGTAAGGTCATCAACCAAATGGTATAATGTGGTTGAGGAAGTCCAGCGAGACTAACTACGAGAGGCGTTACTTGCTGCGGTTAGCTGCTTACCGTCGCATCAGGAACAGGATTAGGAACAGTACAGGGAACATGATAAGCATCGGAATCAGTAGCTGGTACTTTCGCTTTCGCTCAACGCGCTTAAATTCGTCTTCGCAGGTTGAACTGCAAAACTCTTTTTCCACCGCGATCGGCGTGGAGCAGACAATGCAGTGCCTGTGACGAGGAACGCTGACTTTCTCGGCTTGTTTAAGGTACTTGGACATTTGATCCGTCTGTAGACGATTTTGGATTCGCTAATAAACTATCCCTTGCTTTCCACTTATGGCCTGTTCAGCTCTTGGCTTACTCTGGCGAGTCCCTTCGTTTTCTCCACAGCTTTCCTTCATCTTCTGCAATACCCGCGTGGCGTCGTTCCCGAGCCATATGTATTGGATAATCTTCTTCGCAGTACAGGTTGTTGCAGTATTGGCATTTTTCGAGCTTCTGAAATTCTCTACCGCATGTTGCGCATGTAGGCAACATTTACCACGCCTACAAACAAGAGGGTGCCAACATTAAAAGTAAGGAGTAGTGACATATTTACGCCGCTAGGGAGCATCACCTCGTGAAATGCGCTACGTGCGGGGCAGAAGTCGATCTTCCCTTCAAGTGTAACTATTGCGGAAACTATTACTGCCCAGAGCATAGGCTCCCCGAAAACCATGACTGCACTGAAACGTGGCGTGTCAAGGCGCTTAAGTCCGCCAGATCGATGGCGGGACCCATTGAAATGGGTACGGGAACCCGAAGCATGCTAATGCCTGCTCGAAACCGCAGCCTTCGATTCAGCACTACCGAAATACGACACTTGATCCTAGGCACAGTATTGGTAACCGCCGCAGGCGTTTCATTTCTAATCGGTAACGCCTTCTCGCCGCTTTCTCTGATCGTGGCTACGGTGATATTTGCTATGGGCTTCATTTTGCATGAACTGGCTCACAAATATGTGGCACAACGGTATGGTCTTTGGGCTGAGTTCCGCGTTAACACTATGGGAGTAATTCTGACCGCCATCTCGGTGGTCTCTCCTCTGAAATTCATCGCCCCGGGAGCGGTTGTGATCTCAGGCTTTGCGGACAAGGATCGAATGGGCTGGACAGCGGTTGCTGGACCAATTGTCAATATCGTAATCACAATCAGCCTACTTGTCACTGTACCGGTGCTCGGCAGCACGTCAATCGGTCTGGCGGTGCTTTATGGCGCCGCGATTAACGCTTTCCTCGCGTTGTTCAACTTGATTCCGTTCGCGATCTTTGATGGGCGGAAAGTATACGTTTGGAACCGACGCTATTGGGCGATACTATTCATTGTCGCTTTGGTTCTCACTGCGTACACGTACATACTTCTTGGATTGTGAAAGAACCGAACAGTTACTCTTTGAGTAGTGTTATGATAAGATACGCCCCAACTACGAACATAGCGAGGGCTAGTATCGCAGCGATTGAAATGCTCAATTTCGCGTGCTTCATCAGATAATACATAATATAACTTGGCAAAACTACCAAAGCAGCAGCCGTCAAAAGCAGTAGGACGTGTAGCGGTCCTCGTTCCTTCCCGGTCGTTTTTTGTGTCAACGATTTCTACCTATGCCTTAGCTTCCTGCTCATTTCGCGAAATAAAAGCTTCCCATAGACTTTATACATAATGGTTGTTTGCGCTTGGATTACTCGTAATGAATGGTGAATGTGAATGAATGAATATGTTTCAAAACTAATGTCCAACGTTAAAGCGAAAAACCCCGCCGAACCTGAATTCCATCAAGCAGTTCAAGAAGTAGTCGAGTCCGTCAGCATCGTTCTAGATCGTAAACCCCAGTACAAGAAAGCGATGATTCTCGAGCGCATCGTTGAACCCGAACGCGTCATCATGTTTCGCGTTCCATGGCAGGACGACAAAGGCAATTACCACGTAAACCGTGGCTTTAGAATTCAAATGAACAGTGCCATCGGCCCCTACAAAGGAGGCCTCCGGTTCCACCCAACCGTATACCTAGGCATACTCAAGTTCCTTGCCTTCGAGCAGGTCTTCAAGAACGCTCTAACCACACTCCCGATGGGAGGTGGCAAGGGAGGTTCCGACTTCGATCCGAAGGGCAAGAGCGACGACGAGGTCATGAGATTCTGCCAGAGCTTCATGAGCGAACTCTTCCGCCACATCGGGCCCGATACGGATGTCCCCGCAGGCGACATAGGTGTTGGGGGCCGCGAGATTGGTTATCTGTTCGGCCAATATAGGCGACTGAAAGACGAATTCACCGGCGTCCTAACCGGCAAGGGTCTCAATTGGGGAGGATCACTAATCCGCCCCGAAGCAACGGGCTACGGCGCAGTCTACTTCGCCGAAGAAATGCTGAAGACACGGAATGAAAACCTCAAAGGCAAAGTGGCACTGGTCTCCGGCAGCGGAAACGTAGCACAGTACACGGTCGAAAAACTGAACCAACTGGGCGCTAAGGCAGTAACCCTCTCCGACTCGAGTGGGTTCATTTACGACGTCGATGGAGTCAACGCAGAGAAACTGGCCTTCGTCATGGACCTCAAAAACGTGAGGCGTGGGCGAATCAAGGAATATGTAGACAAGTTCAAATCAGCCAAGTTCACACCCGTCGATCCAAACCGCGACTACAACCCAATTTGGGATATTAAGGCGCAATGCGCATTCCCAAGCGCAACACAAAACGAAATCAACGCCAAGGATGCAGCCAACCTCCTCAAGAACGGCGTCTACGTAGTCTCTGAAGGAGCAAACATGCCCTCAACTGCGGACGCAACTAAGACGTTCCTAGACAAGAAGATCCTGTACGGGCCAGCAAAGGCAGCGAACTTAGGTGGAGTTGCAACCTCAGGCCTCGAAATGTCCCAGAACAGCATACGATTGAGCTGGACACGCGAAGAAGTCGATGACAGATTACACAAGATAATGATTAGCAGCCACAAGACCTGCTACGAGACAGCGAAGGAATACGGTACACCAGGCAACTTAGTAAACGGAGCCAACATTGGCGGCTTCTTGAAAGTTGCCGACGCGATGCTAGAGCAAGGCCTATTCTAACAGAAACATTCCCTACGAACTGTCGGGGCCTTATTGGTCCCGTCAACCTTTTCTTTTTCTTCACCTTAACTCTGGATCAGGGTATTGACTGGTGAAGATTGCTCATACCTGCTTGAATGTCACCAACCTGGATCGCTCAATCAACTTCTACAGTAAACATATGGGCTTGAACTTCGTGAGCCGACGTGAGATTGAGCAGAACAAGGCAGAAATCGCCTTCCTAAGAGACGAAGCTGGAGGAGCGATTGAGCTTACTCATTGGAGAGATAAGAAAACCCTAGCTGAAGGGGATAACCTTGACCACATCGCCTTTGACGTGCAAGACGTTCAAGGCACAGTAGAACGCCTCCGTACCCAGGGAGTAACAATAGCGATGGAGCCATTCTCACTCCAGGGCTCCACATCAAAAATCGCATTCGTTAAAGACCCAGACGGAAATTGGCTGGAACTAATAGAGTCACGCAAATGAATACGGCTCCATCATAAATTGCTGGCATCCCTGTTTTCGCGGTTGCTGCACCAGTCACTTGGATGGGGCTTCCGCGGCGGAGAAGAATCAGGGAAGCCAAAGTGTATGCGGTAGGCTACCGACCAGTATAGTGTTTAACGCTGTTGCGGAATTATCTTTTGGGCGAACGTCATGTATCCCGTATGGCCGACCATGATTGTGGCGGGCCTCGTCTTTCCGGTGTCCGCCCTGATTTCTCGAATGAAACACTCTAACGTGTGTACGTTGACGAATCCACCTTTCGAGAATGACTCCGTGGTCTTCTCGACTTGGTTGAACGTCGGACTGAAAGAGACCACAGGAGCGCCGCCAGACAAGGCGCTGTGAACATGAGGGATCAGGGGCCAAGGATCTCCGACGTCGATTATGGCCGCGTCAAAATCGTCTCCTTCCACACCTCCACTAGCATCCGCTCTATGAACTGTCACATAGTCCGAGACAGAGGCTCTCCTAAGGTTGCGTTCAGCGACATCCGCAAATTCATTGCGAGCCTCATACGTGTGCACGTGGCCGCCTGGTTTTACAGCCGTCGCAGCGGCGACGGTCATGGCGCCGCTGCCCGTTCCAACTTCGAGAACTTTCATACCTGAGCTTAGGGAGAGTTTCAACAGAATGATACCGATATCTTTCGGGTACATAATCTGAGTCTGCCGAGCGGTGTGCATGATGAAATCGTGGGTAGTTGGCTTAAGAACCCAAAAGACGTCGCCCAGTGAGCTCGTAACTGGACTTCCAAAGGGTGATCCGATTAGGGCGTCTACATTTATGAAGCCCTTATGTGTGTGGAACTGTTTGCCTTTCTCGACCCTCAGAAGCCATTGACGCCTCAAATCCCAGTAAAGTAGAACCAATGAACCGTCCGAAATTACCATCAATTTTGCCAGCTTGATGATAATTCACGAAACCGTTTTGCCAGTCGCTTAGCTTGACGGAAGGGCACAAATCTCAGGATCAGCGCGGTGGGTTCTCCCTCCGAGCGGACCAACACGTTGACAAAGAGGAGGCGAAACATCAGTGGAACCGCACACACGATCACAACGCATAACCCTCCTGACGTAACTATTAGAATTTCTTTCTGTGTGAGATTGATCAGAAACCAGAGGGCGTTGTACCAAGCTGAAATGGTAATTGCGCTGGCCAGTATCGTCGAGGTTGCGAATGGAATCACCCTCTTCCGCTCGACCACGACTGCGGTTATTTTGTTGAGAGCCATCTCCCGGAATTGAACCGAGCCGAAACCTTCGCTGCGAATTACCATCTTGTCTTTAGATAAACTGATCGAGCCATTGACTCCACGACAGCCAATCAACTCCTCAGCGGATGGCAATACTCGAATCCTCTGCTGCGACTCTAATCGATACGATTGCAGCGTACCGCTTCAGATAAGGTATTGGAGTATGGCCCTCATATCGTCGTCCTCGACTACAAAATCTGCTTCGCGCCTTGCGACTTCGTCCTTCGGTTTGTAAGCTATCTTCAAACATTGCTCGTTTGTGAGGTCAAATCCCCGATCTCCGACGAGAGCCACGTCCTCCAACGGAACATTGAGTCGGGACGCGAGGCGCTCTATAATCTCTTGCTTGCTGTTAACTGCAACCTTCACAATCACCTCCCCAGTTAAACGCCCATTATCAGTACGAAGCTCGTTCGCGAGCGAAAGGTCGGCTCCGAGATCCTTTGCTGCCTTCTCAGCTAAGATGGATAGACCTGCGCTCAGGATAACCGTTTTTACTTTCCTCCTCTTCAACTCGTTGAACACTTCCCTAACCCCTTCGCGGTACGGAATTTTTTCTAGAATGCTCTTCATCTGACTCAACGGGGCCCCAGCCCAGTAATGCGCGTCTCTTTCCGCCCATGCTTTGTATGAGATTTCTCCCCTTCCATACTTCTGTGCTGCATCTTTCGCCTGATCCCATGTGCCAAACGCGTCGTGCAAATAGCGCCAGAGACTGTCGACGGGTGTCAGGGTCCCGTCTAGATCGAACACGACCATGCGCGGCCTGTGAAGTCGGTGATCTACCGTACCTCCTCCAGTCCCGCCATTTCGAGTCGCATTCGGCACTCAAGTCACCGAGCTTCTCGAAGGATCCTGGATATTTCTAAGATGACCGGGGCAGGGGTCCATATTGAAAATACTTTTGCGTACCTTACTGCGGCGGCCTTCCGTAATTCAGTCGGATCTCCCTTACGACTATAGCCATTCACTATCGCTTCGATTATTCCTTTGAGGCCGCCCGTGAAAGTGGGGGAGATTCTGTAATGGCCTGTGTAGAAAAGTAATTCGGCAATGTCCCAAGCGTAGTCTTTGCGTTTCCCAGCCTGCTCTAGATCCACTGTGAATATTTTTCCGTCATTGATGACATAGTTCTCGGGTTTTGTGTCCCCGACAGAGACGCCGATCTCATGAATGTCTGCAAGCGTTTCTCCGAGCGACTCAGCCAGCTCAGCTTGGCCTTTAGTCAGGCTAGACTGGTTAACGGCTTCCTTCGCCAGATCAGCGAAGGAAGGGCCTGAGAGGTACCGTTCCACCAGAATGCGCTGCTTAACATTCAGATAGATTATGTTCGCGACCTTCAGGCCCCGTTTTCCAAGATACCGATTCATTCCGTACTCATTCGTCATCCGTGCTTTTCCAGAAACCGCAAACAGTTTACTGCCTAATGATACCAAGTTTAAGGTAAACCATTTGAAACCGTCCCAATCGGTAAACTTCTTGACTACAAGCTGTTCCTTGCCGGCCGTTACCAAGAATACTTCGTTGAGCACACCAGCTAACGGGGTGATCGTGATCGGTCCCCCGAGATGCAAATTGGCTATGACTTCGTCAAGCGACGCCTTCTCACCCAGCGGGACCAGGCCCGCTGAAGTTCTCAGGAAAAGGTAGTTCTTTGGATCCTCAGGGTCCATCCGATTCAATTCTGCATCGAGTGTCAATTTGAGAGGACTGTAGAGTTCGCGAGTAAGAAGGTCAGGACTTAGGTAGATTGCACGCCCTTTTGCAAGATATGAGTAGAACGCCCTCTGGCTTTGCCTCAGAACGTTGACAACCTGTCCTGACACCCTATCTTTCAACCAGCAATCTACGGCGCTGTCCTCGAGCGATACATGCTCGCCTTCAAGCTTCAGAACCTCCCCCTTGGTCGCGGCGAATGCTGTCTTGAAGGAGCTCCTCAGAGCCATAAGATTTCGCTCTCGAACAGGTTCCTCAAGAAGACGTAGATATGCCGTCATGCTCGGGACTGATACCCTGGCGAGTTTTCTCATTCGCGAAAGACCAAAAAACTCTGGAGCTGCCACCAGTCCCCGACACATTTCACGGAATTCAATGACGAGATCTCTTGCCTCTTCCTCCGCGACACGGGTTTTGGCTCTCTCGGCCATTTTGTCTAAATACTCGATGTTGAGAACGGGGTGATATGGGTAGAGGAATTGCTCGGTCAAGTAGTCACCTAGGGTACCCTTCTCCACGTCTGATTCCACTAAGGTCCGATCAGCGATTAGAAACCTGAACTCTTGCCCGTCGTATACTCTCAGATGCGCCCTCAAACCGTTCGAATAGCCGTCGCACAAGACCAACAAGTCCTGTCCGCTAGTTGCTCCTGGTTTCGCGAATACGGCTGGACCGTAGGCGCACACTGCTACCCGTTCAGCTGGGGCGATTAGGTCACTGAGCTTCTCCAATGCATCCTTGACAATGCCTGCGACAGCAGCCAACTGGAGAACACCTACCTACTTCCTACTTCCTGAGTATGGTCCATCTTACTTCAAGATAAGTTGCGACCCAACTTAGAAATGGACCCTGCAAAAAAGAACGACTAACCCGCTTCCGTGAAGCCACATGTCTCGCAAAAGCCGCTTCAATGGAGTTTTACTACCTTTTTTCTCCTCCCAAGCAATTGGAATCTCCTTAATGGTGAAACCCATCTTCCTAGCTAGGACAATAACCTCTGTATCCCAGAACCAAGAATCGCTCTTGGCCTCGACATTCAACCGTTCTACGAGCTTTCGTGAAAAGGACTTGAAACCACACTGATGATCGTGAACTCCAGTATGGAAGAAAACGCGGACCAGTCCATTATACGCGATTGACGTTGCCCTCCTAAGCCAGGGTCGATTCATGATTGAACCTTGAATATACCTTGAGCCGGTTACAAGATCAAACCGTTTACCCAACTCGATCAGATTCCGATAAGCGTCGAACCTCTCTAGGTCTGTAGCTAAATCTACATCAAGGTAAACGTACGTTTCACCCGCTACCTTCCCCCAAGCCTCACGCAGAGCTTTACCACGACCTAGGCGGCGGTCGTTCTGTAAATACACGATGTTATGGTACTTCCATTTCAACTCGTCAACTGTGGGTGAGGAGTTTGAGCCGTCCTCAGCTATGAGTAAGGTGAAATTCGGCTCAATGGCTTCAGTAGCCTCTTCCAGCCTGACGGTGGTTGCACCAAGGAATCTGGTGTCCTTGTAGACTGGAAGAGTGACTACAAGCTTATGCGTGTCGTTAAGAGACAGTGCACTCGCCCTAAGCGGTTTCTGCCACTAGCTCTTTGGCTGCGGCGCGAATTGCCTCTTCACTGTTGAGTTTAGGCCGCCACCCAAGCTTCATCAATTTCGCTACCGAAAGATGCATGACTTTCACATCCCCCAACCAGCCGCGACCACCGTCAACTCCACCGGTGAACTTCATCTTTACCCCTCTTAGGCCAAGTTCCTCCACGACAATTTCGGCGATCCGTTTCACACTTATTTGGTCAGGTGAACTGAGATTATACACTTCGACCTTCCTATCTGACCGGAGAAAAGACTCAGCAGATAGTAAGATTGCGTTTACGCAATCGGTGACGTGAACGTACGATTTTATCTGAGTACCGTCTCCTAGGATTTCCAGCTCATTTGGGTTAGTTCTGAGTTTTTGGATAAAGTCCGATACGACACCATGGCGTGAACGTGAGCCAACACAGTTTCCCAAACGAAGTATCAGGCCCCTCATGCCGTGAGTGTAAGCATATGCTGAGATGAGCGATTCACAACCAAGCTTGGAAGCTCCATAGGTGGATATTGGAAGCATCGGCCCGTAATCCTCCGGGGTAGGGAGTTGCGTTGGTTGACCGTAAACTGTTGACGTCGATGCAAACACGATGGTTTTCGCCTCATCACTCGCCCTCATGGCATCCAGGAGCTTGAATGTTGTGAGAAGGTTTTCCTCAAAATGCACCGAAGGTTCAACCGCTCCAACGCGGACCTCGGGGTTTGCTGCGAAGTGGTAGACCAATGACACTCCGTTGAGGACTTCTGGAAGGTTCGGAAATTTCTTAAGGTCACCGGCCACAAACTTGAATTCGGTTCTGCGGGTGGCTTCGTGCAGGTTTTCGATTCTTCCGCTGCTGAGGTTGTCGAGGACTATGACGTCACCTGTACGTTCGAGTAGGGCGTCGACGATATGGCTGCCTATGAAGCCGGCGCCGCCAGTTACCAGCACTTTCGTCAATCCTAACCATGTCTCCTTCGTTAGTTCTAAATCCGCACTTCTAGGCGTTAAATTATATCGATAAAGTAGAAAGTAGGCCTAATGACGATTATGGCACCGGAACCATTGAAGGCTAATTCGGCGACCGAACTGGTCTCTGTAGTGTTGTCAACCTATAATGAACGCGAGAATCTCTCGAACTTAGTCCCTGTCATCGAGAGCATCATGGCAACGAATGGGATTAGTGGTGAAATTGTGGTGGTCGATGATAATTCCCCAGATGGGACCTCGGATGTTGCGAGAGCGTTAGGAAGGAAGTATGGAAATGTTAGGCTGTTGTGGCGGCCGGGGAAGTTGGGGCCGGGTTCCGCGCATGCTGATGGGTATAGGTTCGCTGCTGGCGACATAATTGTCGGCATGGACACCGACTTCTCTCACAGCCCCTACGACATCCCCAGATTTGTGGCGAAGATCAAGGAGGGATTCGATGTAGTCGTTGGATCACGATACATTCACGGCGGCCAGTATCAGGTTAACTCCTTACAGACTCTGAAGAAGAGCATAGCCAGCCGGCTCGGAAATATTCTGATCCACCTACTCTCCGGTGTCCCAGTTCACGACTTCACTACCGCGCTTCGGGCCGTAAAGCGAGAGGTCGTACAGAACGTTGAGACGAAATCGAAGGGGAATTCGTTCTTCATGGAGTTCATCATCAAAGCCTACCGTGATGGGTACAAAATGACGGAGGTCCCGATCGTCTTCAGGGATAGGATTGCTGGAAAGTCGAAGCTCAGCCTGGGTAAGCAGTCGCTTAGAATGATCTTCGACCTGCTGAAGCTTACCCGAAACCGATGAACACTTCCCCAACTTCTCAGTAGGAAAACTGACAAAGGGATTGTCGAGTGTTAAGAGGAGGGGAATGGAAGAAGGTGGACGTGTGTCCGTGACTCATGGAGTTATCCAAATACGTCTATGACAGTTAGCGCAGTACCACCTATCATCGATAAGAGAGAGGGGGTTACCGCATATGGGGCAGGGGACGATCTGAGGAACGACTGGAACCGCAGCGGGTACAACGGCAGCCGCGCGGGGTCGGGTGAAGATGAAGACTAAGGGAAGCACAACTAGTAGTCCTACAATGCCAAGCAAAATGAACGGAATAATATCCAGTTCAACAGAACACGCGCTAACACTGACATTGAGGGCAAGTTGCCTTACAATTCCCCCACTGTTTCCTTGAACAGTTATCGCATATGACCCTGGCGTTACGCTGCACGGGGTAACGATTGTGAGTGCGGAGGTAACTTGGCCATCCGGTGGAGGAGTGACAGAAGGTAGTGAGAAAGTTAACGTCATTCCCTTTGGAACACCCGATGCGGTGAGTGCGACCAAGTTGTTAAAACCATTAAGCGATTGAACAATTACAGTGGTTGTGTTCGTTCGTCCCGGTTGATTACTTGGTTGCGTGGGGACGAAAAGGGAATTTGGAATCATGGATAACGTGAAGGATGGAGTAAGTACGACGAGAGTAACCGTGGTTGTATGGGCGACGCTTGAACTAGATCCGATCACACTGATCGTGTAGGTTCCGTTTTGCGTCGTTGGCGAAGTCTGCACTCGGAGCGTAGAGTTGAATGGGGTTTGCCCCGAGGAAGGGGTGAGAGTCCACATGACTCCTTGTGGGGGAGCTGAGGATACGGCTAAGGTGACAGAAACTGGACTGCCGCATGCTGATGCGGACGACCCAACAGCAACGTTGTAAGTAACCGAGCCACCCGGTACTATGCTCTGCGATGTTGGAGTCGCTGCCAGCGTGAAGTCAAAGTTGGGCATGAGGGATTGACTGGTGGTGGCGTTGTTACCGGCACTGTCGTAAGCTGTAACGCTTACGCAGTAATTCGCTTGGGTCGCATACTCATGCGCCCGAATATCGCTGACTTGGCTTTGACCGGAGAACGGAACATCTAGTGTGGCACCATCCCCGAAGTCCCAGTGTAGGCTCGTTATCCAGAGTCCAGTGGCGGTCTTGGCTGCCACATTGAATAGGTATGCTGGTGGATAGGCGGTAGTAAGCTGAGGAGCCGCATCGAACCATACTTGCAACACTGGAGAATTTGCAGGCCCAAAACTACTCCCAAGCCCATACGCCGACGCAGAGGCAGCACACAATGGCAGGAACATAACGAACAACGCCAAGAAGAGTAAAGACTTCAACAGTATACCATCCAGACAAGGCCGTGAACGACGATTCAGTCTTGAACTGTACAGTTAAGCCGTCTTTACGCAACGAAGCTCAATTTCGAGGAACGTAGAGCCATTTCTTGATTCTACTGTGAATTGGATGCAAATTCCTCCGATTATGGGCTTTTTTGCCGCTTTTGGGGGCTTACCATGACCAGTTCTACGCTGGAATGGAGCGTCGATTTTCGAAAACTGACAATCGCGCTGGCGGTTGCCCCGGATATTTCATGCGCGAGTTGAGGACATCGACTTTCGGGCTTTCGTACCTCGCCCGGTTCCTGCATGAAGAAGAGATACTGCCTTTTCTCTAAGCTCTTCGACTCTTCAATACGAGCCGCGGCACTTAATCAGCGAGAGCTGAATACAGGTGTTCGTAGCTGTTAACTAACACGACCTCCCGGCTAACCCGCGCTGGAGGAACGGCGCCTAGTCTTCGCTCGTTGTTTTGAGCGATCACCTTCTAATGGGGCTGCGAATCTCCTTCCGATTCCTTTCAGGGCTGCTTGTAGTTTCGGATTGAAGCAGACGAAGTATGCTGAGAGGAAGATGAGTTGGCGAACTGAGGCTTCCATGTTTGTGAGGCCGAACGGAGTTAATTGGTCGGTCAGGTAGCTGGGTAATTGGGGGTGGCTGCTTCCTATGAAGTAGAACATTATGATGAAAGCGTTCAAGACGTCGGCTATGCGATAGAAGAGGAGGCTGAAGCTCGGGGTCAAGATTACGATTGGAATAAGTTGAATCATCATTTGTGGGTCGAATAGGTAAACGGCGCCGTACCAGGCATACCATGTCATTAGTATCTTCTCAAGTGGGGTATGCTTCGAGCGCACGGCGTAGATCATGAGGAAGAAGAAAATTCCGAAGCTTAGAATCCAGCCTGCCCTTTCACCTGATATGATGTCACCCAGCCCCGCCGCTGACACAGCCATAGAAATCCAAGTGTTTTGGAGCTGATGATTAGGCCCGCTATAACCTACGAAGAGTTGTAACCAACCATTGAAGTTCGCCACGGCGAAGGGAAGGTTCGCTGCGACCCAGACGATCGCGGCGGTCAGAGTGAAGTTGATTCGTGCCCTCCAGTTCTGTAGACCAGCGAGCATTGGAAAGAGCATTATGCCAGGCGTGAACTTCGTGAGCACCCCAAATGCAAGGACTACCGCAGCCCAGTTGAAGCGCTTATCCAAGTAGAGCCAAATCGAGAGGGTGACGAAATAGGCGACGAGAAAATCCCAATTGTAAAAGCCGTACACGATGAAGGTTAAGGTCGTGATCATGTATAGGTAGATTCGGTTCTTGCTGAGGTTCAGCTTCGTGCAGAGGATGTAGAGGTTGAAGATTGTGCCGATCATGAACGGGTATTCGAGAAGACCTTCGACGGCGACAAAGGTGTTGTAAGAGTCGATAAGGACGGGGAAGTAGGTTGAGATGGCCTGCCCTAGGTAGATTAGCAGACCGATCATTTGAGGATATTCAAGCGTATACTGAACGTAGGGTATCTGTAGGTTATGATTCCCGCTGTAAACGTCCCGAATCCAGAGCCAACCCACATCACTGTAATGGCTCGGGACGAGGAATGGAACCTTCGTGAGTACGCTGTAAATCCATAGGGTGGATGCAACGAGAATTATGATTCGAAACTCGGTGTCCCGCAAGATGAGAGACACGAAACCGCGCAAGCCGTAACCCGACATGCGAAACACTCAGCACACGTGTGAACGGGAACCATCATTAGAAACTTTCCTACAGCCTCTTTGGCATATTTGTAGGTCCCAAAATGTAAATCGCGCCATTCCAAACATTAGCAGCCTCGGGTCACCTCTTGATGCAGTTAATTGAATTGTCAAGAACCTCATGAGCGCTTCTCGTAGGTTGTTTTGCGCCGAGAAACAGTAGAGTGGGTGGGCGCTGTTCGCTTGGACTGTTTTGCTGTTGGACGTGGAGTTTGCTTTCCCGCTTGTGTGTTTTCGAGGTGTATTACGAGTAGGAGGTAGATGAATATCCAGGCTATGAAGAGGACTTCGCCGATGGATGCGTGGAACGCTTCCACGTCTAGGCTGATGTAGGTGACGTATAGGACTATGAGTGTGATTCGGATTACGTTGACAAAATAAGTTCCAGCCGCGCCGATCACGGCGTAGATGATCTTGCGGGTTCTCGACGCGTCAAGCTTTACCATGAGCACTAGGATTACGAGGCTGTAAACTATCATGCTCACTACACCCGAGGAGGGCCAGTAGATGGCGAGGCCCATGAACCCCTTGAACCCCCACAGATAGAGCTGGTTTCCTTTGAGCAGCAGGCTCGGCGGCGTGATGGGTCCGTTCAGAGGATTAATGTTCGTGTTGAACCCGGTCAAGCCAAGTATGAAAACGACGACATTCCAGATCAGGTAGACCCAGACCTGAAGAAAGGCGAGGGAGTTTTCGGGAAAGAATGCGTCCATCAAGTCCAGGATTGCACTGCCAATCGTGTAAATGACCGGTGTCGCCATCAGGAGAATTGATTCTGACGAGTAGAGTATCACAGTGGCTAGGATGCAGTAAACTGCGTACGTTAGGAAATCCATCGCTAAGAGAAAACTCAGCGGAGAGCTCTGCGAAACGCCAAGTTGACTCGTCACATAAACCCGTAGATAAGTTGTGAAATCTGTATCCATCGGAGTATTGTTAATGGGGTTTAATGGCGGTCGCACGAAAAATCCGTTGAATATTCTGAAGTAATAGTAGACGAGTAAGGCGAAGAGAATTACCGCCGTGAGAATGTAGCGACGTCTGTCGCGTGTGGCTTTGAACTTCTTACGTGAATCATGGAAGTCCCATGCTACAAGAAAGAAGACGAAAGCGAGGCCGGCCCGACCCACCTCTTGCCCCACAAACCATACGAGGGTGAAGGATGCAGGGTCGGCGATAATTAGGAAGATTATTGGAAATACGATAAAGAGAAGAGGATATGCATCTCGCGTCTTGAATTCGCGGTAAATCCCCAAGAAGAAGTTTCTGATCCGTTTCTCGACCGGCGGCATTACTGATCAGCGTTCCTCAGTTTGTGTTCAGGAAACACTGGCGGCAGAGGCAGAAAGCTACCTATTTCTCGTCAGCCTCTCTAGTATAACCGTTTCACGGCGTGTCCGATCGATCCGGTGAATATAGTCGATGAGGAAGGCCGACATGAAGAATATCGCTACGATAACCTTGGACGCGAAGACGACGTTGATCGGTGTGGGATTAACGGATACTGGAAATGGGTTTGAGACGACGTCTGGATTCGCTAAGCCTTGTACAGCCAATGCCGCCGACCATAAAACCATCTGATAGATAATCTCGAACACGCTTCCCATGGCCACTAACCAAGCCCCGATGTACACCGTTCTAAGAATACTCGCCCTAGCCGACATCATCCTTCTCCGAGTCAAGGGCGTGTAGAGCCCGAAAGCGAAGGAGAGAAACATGCTGTACTGGAAGAAAGTGATAGGCTTCATGAAGAATCCTGGAAGAACCTGGACTTCTATCATGACCATGCTTTCCCCGACAATCGTTCCCGTAGGTGTGAGCGTCGCGCCGAGAATCATGGCTATTGCTGCCACTCCGAAACCGATCGAAAGAATCGAGAACGAGTTTGCTTTCGCGAACTCTAAGATTGAGAGAGCGGGTTTCAGAGCAGCAGCCTGTTTTGCATGCGATTTTCTATCCGTTGCTACTTCACTCGTTTTCGTGGTCCTTCTGGCCTCCTGCGTTTTGCGTACCCTACCATTACAACACTGATGAGTATGATGACTACGGCGTCAATGGTTAGCACGGTTAGAGTTTGGGTTGGAGATAGACTTTGGGTTTGAAGTGGAGAAACCTCAACGGAAAGCCCAGAAAAGTAGCCGACCCAATTTCCGGGGTAAAGCCATGTCGTTCCGAGAATCAGGGTGAATGAGATAGATTCGGGCATTTTCCAACCGGCAGCCTCGTACTGAGTTGCAATATCGATTTCCCTAGTCGACCAGGTATTGAGCGGGGTTTGCGTTAAGATGATTCGAGTGTGTGGCAGTTGGAATATTTGATTGGTTTCGTTGGCGAAGACGTACCAGAGCAGATTCGTTCCATCGTTGATTTCGATTCCGAACGTGTTCTCTGGGTTTTTTGAGTTTGGGTCATACACGTATGTGAAGGTTGGGTATACGTCGACCGTGATTTTGGACCGAAAGATTGCTGCTAAAGCTTGCCCGCGCAAATCCTGCCTCACATGAACTGTTGTCCATATCTGAGAATTGTTGCGATCGCTTCGTACAACCCTCAAGGCGATCGAGGGGCGATCTGCGATAACCGTCTGGTAAACGCTGATGTTGTCTGTCGGACCCTCGATTACGTCGATTGTCCAGAGGTATGGGGTTAGAATGTTCTTGGTTGGGTCTACCGTCCAGTATTTCATGTTGGTGTTAAGCAGAGGCGGAGGCTGAAAGACTTGGCCGTAGAAAATTATGAACGCGGAGCTTACCGTAAGAATACAGAAGACGATGGCAACGAAAGCTACAGCTCGCCTAACCCTTTCTGTCAAAGTTACCCCTCTTGTAAAGCAGAACCACTGACATGACTAAGAGTGGTGTCCAGAAGATGAAATAGTTCTGCAATCCGCGGTAGGAAAACCAGAGGATTATAGCAGGAAAGGCCCAGAGAGCGAATGCTAGACGGTCAAAGTAAATGTAGTATTCCACAACCAGTGTTGCAGCTACCACGACGGTCGCCACCAGATAGAAGGCGGGTGGCAGTGGGATGCCGCTTGCAAGAGTGATCAATGAGAGGCCTTGACTGAGAACAACTAGATTGCCGATCGCGGGCGTAACCACACCAGAGTACCATGCGCCAAAATCTTTGAACATGAACCATAGGTTCGGAATGAGAAACGCCGCAACCGCAGCCCCGGTGAACACGCTTATTCTCTTCAAGCGGTTTTGCAATTTGAGGTTAGACTCACTCCTGTAGAACCATATGAGAAGATAGGGGGCTAGAAGCCAAGGGGTTTGTTTCACTGCGCTCGCTAAGCCGAACATAATTCCAGCCACGAGCGGGCGATCCATAAAGACCACCATGAGAACTAATGGGAGGATCCAGATGAAATCCGCAATAGAGCCTGCTGAGAAATTTATTGCTAAGTCAGACCCTGCGAATAGAGGGATTAATGCTAACGCCCTTATCTCCTTTGGTGACCAAAGGTAAATGATCAGTATGCTTGCGATCTCGAACAGGTAGATTACGATTCTCGCATCCCGTAATCCTGCCCAAACTGCTGGGAGAAAGACGATGACCTGAAGCGCAGGATAGTTGAGCGTACTCACGAGGTTGCCATTGGGCGTTAGTGTGATGAATTCTGGGCTCACGGAAAACATGCTTAGAGCTGACTGCAGATCCTGCGGGTAGGGGTTGATTCCTTTTGAAAGGAGGATTGCGGAATAGTGGACGAATGCAAGTGCGTCCGTCTGATACGAGCCTGGGTGCTCAATTTGGGTTACCACATACCAGCTTACCGCGGTCGTTAAGATCAGTGATACGAATGCGATGTCCCTCAGCTTCATAACGTCTTTCGAATTCATCGTCGCCAGAAGAAAGAGGGCGAAAGCTAGGGCGTAGCTTAGGATGATAAGCAGAACGACTTCAGGATGCGTCTCGACCCTGCCCCGGATCCAATTTTGTAGCCCTTCAGCGAAAATGAAACCTGCGGCGAAGAGCATACTTATCCTGACGGTGAACTGCTCGAGAATGTCAACAGGTTGTGTGGATGTGTGGCTATGCATTTGTTTTCCTTCTACGGGCTAGTACGATCGCTGTGAGTGCAAGGCAGATTATCAAACTGACTAGGGAGACAACATTCCAAAGAGTTTCGTTCGGTCGCTGGTACAAATTCACTTGTTCAGTGCCGGGTGGGAGCGATAGAAGGATATAGCCGCTTGCGGCATCCTTCCCCACAACGAGGGGGGCTCCATTCGCCGTGGACGCCCATGTAGGGAAGTATGCCTCCTTCACGAGTACCGAAGATTCCTGTTGGACCGGCTGGAAGGTCATTTCAATTTGATCTGGGTTTGCCCTCGTTAGGCTTGTGAGGTTAAAGTTTGAAGGTTCCGTCTCTACATATGACGAGACGGTGACCGATTTGTAGATGACAAGGTTGACGTTACCGTATGGAACGATCAACTGTTCCGTAAAGTTAGTGTTGTGCATGATTTCGGTAGCGAGGGTTCCGTTATCGCCTATCATAACCCATGTTATGTCGAGGAGTTGTGCCTGTGATATCAGTTCCTTCCACGTGTCAAGGCGTGCTGTTTGGTTGGGTGCGGTTTCTAGGTCGTCTAGGCGATAGTCGTTGATGTTCACTAGTGGCGTGACTAGTTTGGTTTGTGGATACCATCCATCGATGATTGTTTTGTTGGCATAGATTGGCAGGACGTAAATCCAGAAAGGTACATTGATCCCGAGGATTCTGCCCTGCGAAGCATCATTGCGGAAATAGGTGATTATCTTCGGCGGGATCTGTGCGTTGGCGGTTGAATAGGGAAGGATACCGTTAACGCTATTGTTCAAGTCGTAATTGATTTTCAGGCCCACGCTCACCGTGATTGGGGTTATTGCCAGTGCTAGTAAGAGAATGACGAGGATAGGCCGCCAGTTGATAAGTTTCGAGATCGAGCGGACGATACCCCTCGCGGCGAGCCCACTCATCGGCAACGCCAAGTACAGCCAGATCCTGTAAACATCCATAGTCTTAGTCCAGATGGCGTTGATGATCGGCAGCTGCAGGACAGGCAGGGCATAATACCCTAACCCCAACCAGAGAAATACCGTAAACCAAAAAACTGCGAAGATGTTTCCGTTTCTTCTCGAGACTAATCCCCGGACGTATCGGATAAAGACGAATTGCGCTAAGAAGGCGACGAATGAAAGTGCGACGATCACTTCGCCCAAAATTTCGATGACGGAGGAAGCCGAGAGCTCCCCCGCTTGAAACAAGGCCATTCCTGCGAGCAAGAATGAGAAGAATACGGTGACGTTAATTGGAATTCGTTTGGCAAAGTTTCGGCCAAGAATCGATTGTATCGCAACCGCGGCCAGGATGAATTGAACGAGTCCTAACAGGTAGGATGCGACGTCATTTCCGAAGTAAGTGAATCTCAGGAATGGGAAGATTACGTTGCGATTGTAGAATTGGTTAGCGGAGAACAGCAGGTAGGAGGCGAGGAACGGAATAAGCCAGAATGCGGTTATGCCGAGCGTTCCCGCCCCCACCACGACGAGCTTTAGCACGGGTTTGCGAACACCGTTCGCTGCGAACGCAACGAAGACCATTAACAACGCGACAAAGCCCGCGAGCAGAGCGGACAAGTGATGTATGAGAAGTAAAGCGGACATGGCTAGGATGGAGAGAAGAACATTCAACATAGCATCTCGGCGTGAGAGTGCGCGGTGGAAGGTTATGATGAAAATGCAGAAAATCGGTATAGCAAGAGTTGTTGGGAACCTGTCGAAGAATAGATAATTTTCTATGACCTCGGGGAAAAGACTGAAGAGTAACGCTCCTAGCGCGCTCTCCCCTTTACCAAAGCCTAATTCTCTAACGAGAAGGTAGATAGTTATCGGTGTGAAACAATAGAATAGAGCATCTACGAATTTGTATGAGAATACAGGGTCAATGCCAAGCATAGCGATTCCGGCGGTTATGTAGTAACTGAGCGGTGGATAGAGTAACAGGGCTGGAGATCCAGCATACCAGTCTGCGCTCCAGAATGGATTCAAACCAAGCTTCCACCAATATTGTAGGAAGAGGATCTTGTAGAGGTGGCTTGTTGTGTCGACACCCATTGGAATACCGGGCGCAAAACGCGGAACCGTTACCGCGATGGCGATAAGCGTCGCGGCAGCGAGGAGGACGGGCGAATTCTTATTCAGTGAAGTTTCTACTGTCCGCGAACCTTGGTCAATTGGTTTGGTTGGCAACGTCAGAGCACGCCAATTTCGTCCTCTGCCCTGGTTCTCCTTGGGCGATGAGTGGGTAAGGGATTGAGGATTATAATTGAGATGATTCCGACGATGATTAAAGCGATGACGAGAATTGAATCAATCCTCTCAGTTGTGAAGAAGACCTTGGGTGACATTGAACGCATATCGTATTGAGTGAATGTGTGACCGTTCTCAGAGTCTTCCCATATCAGAACGCCGGTTTCCTTGTTTATGAATTGGAATGTCGTCGTTCCCGCGCCGGCAAGCATCAGATAGACGTAGACGTTCGGTTGGCCCATATTGATATCGAGAATGACATCCACAAACATCTTCGTGTGGCTGAAGTTATTGTTACCTTTGAAGAACCCAACGATATCTCCGGTCTTGGCCACTGTCGAATTGTATAACACATCAACGAACGAGAGCTCGAATCCTGCGTCGATCCTGTCGCTGCCATCATTTCCCGAGAGCCAGCCATGATCGAGAAATTCGAGTACTCGTATTCCGTTGGTATTCGTCCCGTATATGTCATTGAACATTATCCGTGCCCAATCTGCAGTTGAATCCATTATGATTCTAATCTCAGGACTTCGCACCCAACCGCTGGTTTCTATGTCGACCCTTGGATTACTGTTCAGCACCTCAACGAAGAGGACCGTTGAGCCCAACACGACTAATATGAGTAATGATATTAGGGCGATTCCCTTCAGAATAGTGGTTTCGTGCTTTCGAACTAATGCCGCTCTAGGCAAGAAACGCCTGCTTCCTCATCCACCTTGGGACGCCATTCACTATGTGTAGCTTCTGAGCCATGGAGTAGTTAACGAACATTGGCTTGGAAGACCTTATCCTTCGGGAATACTTCGATGCCCGTTTGACCTATTTGATATGGACGGAGCTGGTCGTCGTGGGCAATGCCCCGCATCTTCTCCACCTGAATACCCCTTACGACGTTTCCTTCATGAACCATAGTGTGAAGGAGGACAACGCCTTGGGATAGGTACTCCTCCACTTGAAATTGACGTCCAAGTTCTGAAGTACGTAGTTCACTCGTCACAATACATGAGCAACCCGTTGATTCTAAGGCGTCGAAGAATAGGAGCAAAGCGCGTCGCCTCTTCACTTCTTCTGGATAGCGTAGCATTAGGGATGTTATGGGGTCCACTACGATCCTCTGAGTACCTTCCTCGGCCGCTATTCTGCGAATTGTTCGAACGAGCGATGGTAGAGTGAGTTCGGGCATGGTCAAAGTGACTGGATTATCGCTGCCGATGTTGGGTTCGACGAACCTCTGACCTGGGCGTTTGAGTGGTGTTGCGTCCACAAATGTGAGCTTGCCTCCCTGTTCGAGAGAATCAAGGTTCCAGCCGAATGACGATAGGTCGACTTTCACGCGTTCTGGTTTCTCATCGAGAGAGACATAGAGGCCTGTTTCACCAGCATTCGCTCCACCCACGAGAAACTGTACGGCAAACGTCGTCTTTCCAGAGCCTGGGCTTCCAACAACCAGGATCGTTCTACTCTTCGGAAGGCCGCCCCTCAATACCTCGTCCAGGCCCTTGATGCCCGTTGAAACTCGATCCAACCTCTGATCCCTTAACATTGAGGAGACTAGGGACTCTCATTATTTACCTCAGTGGTTCTGAGGTTCGTGGAGGCCATTCTCGTGCGCGTTCATTTTTGGCAGCTAGTCGGTGGCCCCAGTCGGCGTCCTAAATGAAGCCCGATTCTACGAACCGCCGGACACTGTCGAAATCGCAACAGCGAGTGGAATAGAGTATACAGTCGTAGAGGTCGGACAGACTGGAAAAATTGCCGAACACCCCTCTAGCCTATGAGCCGCTAAGCAGAATAACATTCATGTTTGGCTCGGACCGGTTTTAGTTTTGTTACAAATTCCGTACCTGAGGTAACAATTTTCGCTAACCCTTTGTCAGGCTAATGACATGTAAGCGGCCTATAGCTTGATCTTCGGTTCTCGAGGAAGATCAAATGGCATCGTAATGGCTGACAGCGCATACGCTCTCAACCCACAATCAAAGTGGATAACTAAATCAGAATGAACGCTAATTGTAGCGGTAACAGAACACGTCTTCTCATATCAATGGCCATTTCTGATGTGTGACCGGTTTTGTTCTAGAAAACGGTTTAGCGAGTCTTCTTCTTATTTTTGAAAAATAGAAGGGGGTACGGGCGCCTTGTGGGCGCTCGGACGCTTAATCGCGTCTTCGTTTTAGTAGGTATAGTGATGCTGCTAACGCTGAAAAGGCGACAACCGCTACTGTGCTGAACTCTGGTACGGGTATGTTGCTTTGTTCCAGGTACACGTTCGCTCCTGATCCGCTCTGGCCTGGTGCGACCGAGTAGGACCAAGTTTGCGGCGCATATCCTGGTTGGCTTATGCTGAACTTGTACGAGCCCGTCGGTAGGAAGGCTTGGTAAACGCCATCGAACGTGTAGAAGTTCCACGTAGCTCCACTGGCTCCGACCACGCTGATCGTACCCCAGCTGAGAGTGCGGAACTCGTTACTCCACGTGAACGCGAATACCTGGCCGCTGACGAACCCGTTCTGGTCAACTTCGAAGATTGCGCTTGCTTCACCGCTGTTGTGCGATCCGGCAATCTGCCAGACACCCTCCTGCGAATACGGCCCTAAGTGGTTCGGCGCCATCGAATGGCCGAGGAACGTGCTACTTAGTGCGGCGTCTTCGGTTAGGCTGATGCCTGAGGTTGCGGTCGTGCCTGGGATGATGTGATAGGATTCACCCATCAGCAGACCGTTGACTGGCGGATAGTACTGCGCAAAAGTGCCTGTTAAGGTTGGAGTTTGTGTTTGTAGGCCACCGCTTGCAGGTTGCATCGAGCCAGCGTTGGCTGAGTACCATGGGACGAAGTCTACTTCGGCTGTCCATCCACCCGTGTAGTCTGGAGCACCCGCGATTCCCGTGTAGGGGAACGGGTACTGGGCATACGCGGCTGGGTAACAGTCGAGTTCGAAGTCACATGCACCCTGGCCTGTGAAGACGGGGTCACTGAAGTAGACCCCTGTAATGTCGCTTCCGAAGGGTACCTGTTGCGGTAAACCTGCCATTTGGACGTGAAGTAGGGTTGTGTTGCTGGGTACGTAGTTGTAGCCGTTCTGCCCGGAGGCTGGCTGGTCGTTTGGTGAGCCGCCTTGCGTACTGAATGGGTATTGCGGGGCAGTTGGGTTCACGAAACCACTAGCTACGTTGCAGCCGCAGGCTGCGATGACGTGGCCATCTTGTTTGCCGTCTGGATAGACGCCCTCGCTGGACATCCATGTAGCCACCATTTGGCCTTGGTCGTTGAATAGGCGGACCCGTGCGGACATGTTTTCGTCGGTTGGCGTTATGATGCTCTCTTTCTTGAAGAGAATATCCAACGTCACGTTCACACCGATGATCAAGTTGATCTTCATGTCAGCAGTTTGTCCGTTTTGTGCGTAGGCTGTGAAGTCTTTGTCTTGGATGTAACCGTACGTGTAGGCTGCGAGGTTGTATTCACCCTCGTTGAAGTGAAGTGGCATGACGAGGATTGGTGTTGTGAACATGCTGTTCTTGAGGAGCGTCGTAGCTCTGAGGAAGCCGAAGCTTCCTGACGTGTAGCCGCCCACGAACGCGTAGCGGGCTGATTGGCCGTAGAAGACAGCATGCGATTCCCCGTAGCCTTGTAGTACGTTGCGTCCACCTCCGTCCATCTCAGCGCAGTTGTAGGATGGCGTGTCTCCGTAGAAACAGTCCATTCCCCCTGGTCCTTGGAAGAGGCCACCGAACAACCCACCATTTGGAGCGGCGGGAGTTCCGGTGCCTACACCTTGGAAGGGAACGCTGAGGGGTAGGTAGCTTGGTTCGGGGCCGAAGTAGTCGGCTAAGGCTCCGCCCATTGTGGAGTTAGTGGAGTTCGTTGAGTAGAATCCGATGTCAATCTCGGACCCTAAGCAACCAGGTTGACCCGTGAAGCCGTTTTGGCATCCGGACCAGACCCAGTCTCTGCTGACACGTGGTCTTTCCCAGTCGATGCTGTACACTGATACGTTGAAGCCTGGGCCGAGGAACATGTGGTCACTGATGGTGGTTGGATTACCACTCAACGTAACCGACACCTGCTCGGCTGGTGAGTTGCTATAGTAGCCTTGGGCAGCGACGGTTGGAGTGTACGTACCCGAGGGGATGCCGTAATTGTCACCACCCCAAGTATCGTTGATACCCCAGAACTGAATCGTCGCTTTACCTGAAGCAATAGAATCCCTGTTCAGCCCAGCCTTGTCCAAGGCTCCACCGTAATATGGTGTGCCTGTGCAAGACACGCTTGGAGCCCCGTTCTCACCGGACCCTACGTAAGGCCCGTAGCTTGAGAACGTTCCCGCGTTGGAGCCGAAGAGGAATCCGTCGTACGAATATTGATCGTACGAAGAGCATGCGCTGTAGGTACCTCCGCTGTAGTAGTACATGCTGTTGTATCCGAGCCCTGTAACGTTGTACGAGTACACATTCCCATCAGCACCTTGCAGGTAACCCCAGAGGTAACCTGAAACGGTGTGGATTGGGTTGGTTTCGATTGTGTTTGGTGTGTCGTGGAAGTACACTGTCTTGTTAACCCAGCTCGATAAGCGTAGGTCCATTGGCAATGTAACGTCTCCTGCCCACTCGTTTGGTGTTACGTCAAAGTAGTATTCCTGGAAGGTTGAACCGTCCAGGGCTGTTTGAACGTAACGGAAGGTCCAAGCACGCACATAGTACCTGCCTGGTGTAAGCCCGTTGATCCAAGTAGCGTAAACCTGCGGCACCTCGCCGGACAGGTCCATTGGAGCACCGTACTCACCCTTCAAACCGAATTCAAAGTGGAACGGAGTCGTAGTACCGCCATCAACGAACCATTTCTGTGGTGGACCGACACCTTGTGGGTCGGAGGTTAGAACTGTGTTTCCGAACGTACTGCTCATGGCTACGTCACGCGAGTAACCATTTGCCGCACCGTCGAAGAGCGTTGCTGGATCATTGTAGTGCGTGCCAACGACTGTGCTGTACTCATGCCATGGAAACGCAATCGCGCTTCCGTCGCGTGGGTCGCCGCACAGATCAGCCGCGCGCCTACCGTAGTACTTCTCTTGGCCTCCCGCGACGCATGGTAGCGGAGACCAGGACACTGGCGGACCAGCGCTCGGGTCGACTTGGTTGCTGAGTGTTGCGTTAGCGTAGAGCTCGATCTTCATGTATTGGCCGCCGTCTGTGTCATTTGGCCAGGGTTCGTCACCGAACTGGTGTTTCGTGTACACGTTGCCGTGAATCACGGGTCCCGGCTGGAGGTAACAGTCGAAGTGTAAGGATTGGCCTTTGAGGACGGTCACGCTGCTCGAGCACAAGGTCGTTGGATATCCCGCAGCCTGTGCGTAGATATCGTAAACGCCTGGTGCAAGGCCTTCTAGTTCATAGTGACCGTTCGCCGTTGCGTTCACGAACGCTTGGGCGCCGATTAATCCTAGGTCCGGTCGGTTTTGGCCCGTGTATGGGTCGATGCGCATAGTCATAGTTGCGAAAACCTCACCGGCCTCAGCGATCGGTTGCCCGTAGAGTGTTGAGTTGTAGCCAGCATACCGGAGTGTTCCAGTTACGATGGCTGGGTCAGTTTCACCCTTGACTAGGACGACTGGCCAGTTTTGTGGTGGAACCCAAACGAATGGTTGCTCACCAGCTATGCCTGAGTGTCCTGCTAGGGTTGGGCCGACTCCGTAAGTGTTGCTGCTGCTGTAAAGGGCTTCTTTGAAGAAGTATTTTCCTGCGATGGATGGTGCAGTTACGCCGTTGATTCTGGCGTAGTACCATTCACCAGCGGATGTGAAGTTGAGGTATTGGTGGTTGTAATAGGTGCATGAAGCAAATCCCGTATTGCAACCAGTGTTCGCGTCAACGGTTGCGTCCACTGTTAATGCAACTAGAGTCCAGTTTGGCGCATATCTGTCATTGGGGCCAAGCTTCGCTACGAAGACCCGATCGTAACTGTTAGTGAGAGTCGAAACGATTTGTGAGCCATCGAATGTTGATGCACCGGGCACCGTGAACTCAGGCGGGATCAGAATCATCCATGTATCCCAACCCTCTGTAGGGCTAAGATTGCCGCCCGTAGCGTTCTTGGTAACCCAAGTATTGGGTGTGCCCGTTGCGTTTAGTGCGAAGATCATGTCTCCGGTCGAGTTCGTTAGTACCGCGCCGAATGGGGCATACGTGTCCCCTTCAAGCTGATACCACGAATTGCTCGGTGCACCCGGCGGATTACCGTTCGGATACGGTGCCATATAACCAGGCGCACAGTTATCGTTCACTGTGTTCGGGAACCCGTCATACGCACATTGACCGCTGCCAGGCCAAACATAACCAATAGGCCCAGCTACGTGCGGATCATAATTGTTAATGGCGTACGGGCTTGTTCCGGACAAGTTGCCCAACGTGAAGACTGCTTTAGCTGGAACTGCAATTGCGAATATACTAATTAGGAATATAGCGATTGTTAGCGTTGCAGCTAATTTCTTATGCAAATTTTTATTTCTCCTTTAATTTGTTATGCGCAAACGTTACGCATACAATTCCGGCAGTCCCCCTTGAATGCATATAAGGGGCACAGTTGAAACCCGATACATCGCGTAGAAATGTGCGTTTCCGCCATGGTAATGGGTGAAAATTTATTCAACCATTTAATTTTCGTCCAAGAAGACCTGCATAACTGCACGTTAGCCACACGTCAGATGAATCATAGACAATCCAATCCAGTTAACTATTCGGCAGAATATCCTTCCAATGCTTGAATCAAGTGGCATTGCGGGTTTTTCCTATGCTGATCAGGAAATCTGTCACTCAACGATTCAACCCTTTCACCTGTCATCTTAGGTTTAATGCAGGACTTCCGTGCCATGACGAACATCTGCATCCAAACTGGGTTGGCGAGCGACGCATCATCTTTAAAGAAGCTCTCACGCCTGCCTTACCAGCAACTCCGCAGATTCAACATTCCTTCCGATTACAAGCTCTTCGCCATCTCTAGGGTAGCTGGGATTCTAGGGGCAAGAAAGAAGTCGCCGCGACGGGGCCGCAGAACGCGAGATCCACACGTGAAGAAAACATTGTTGACTTCCTGGTTTGGATTCAAAATCTCCGAAGGTAATCCTGAGAGTTGATCCAACGAAACTAACTCTAAAGCCATAAGCTGAAGAGTTAAGAGAACCGACAATCCTAATTTGGTACGTGCGTGTACCACGGGTAGGGAAAATGCAATGCGCCCACGCGTTCTCGTCCTCACATTACTATTTCTCCTACCGTTACTGATCTTCTGCCCGGCGCAAGCGCAACAGACCGCCCAATATGTCATCCTCTACGCCCACGGTTACGGTAGATCTGCGATTCTCACCGCTCTTCCACAATCGAACGCTGAGGAAGCTGCGGACCTAACCAACGGATTGAACTTCAAACTAAGCCCCGTCCTCGGTCAGGATTTGCAAATTCAAGGGTCCTTAACATTCAACCTATACCTTCGCGCTAGTGGCCCCTTCGTCGGCACGGTGGGAGTACAATTAGCGGAAGTCACGCCGGATGGCTTGCAAACTTTGGTGCCGGGCGCGAAGGTTGATACGCTGATCTACTTGAACACCGCGACAATTCCCGTTACACTCGGTGTGGGACCAGCGATCGAATACACATTCCACGCGGGATCAACGATATTACTGCACATCGGCATTGCTCAAACCTCAGGCACTGGCAAGCCTCTTTTGGTGTGGGACGATGCAAGCGCTGCTACAAGTGTAAAGATTCCGACGGTCGCCCCAGCCAACGCCGAGATCAGATATTTCGGCGAGAAAAATTTTGGTAAAATTTTCGCAGTAGGTCCCAACGGGACTCAGGCGATTCGCGTAAACGCAACCCTCACAGACGCGATAGGTGTCTATCGGTTCAGCTCCGCGGTGCTTCGGCTCACGGCACAGAATGGAAGCAGCATCAATGTACCCATGAACCCGACGAACGCTACGGACTACTCTACCATCTACACTGTCGCCTCGAATTTCAGTCAGGGACAATGGCAGGCGAGTTTACTCTTGCAAGACTCCAGTGGCAACGGCTATTCATTCACTCAACCGTTTTGGGTTACTCAGTTTTATCCGGTCTCGATTGTAGTCTTGGCCTCCAACGGCTCAGGTCTTTCAAATGCTACACTTTCAGTAGGGTATGGTACCGAGTCGTTCTGGAGTTCGGTAACGAACGCAAGTGGTTGGGGTGCACTATCTTTACCCAACACGGAAGTTATTGGACCCCTAAACCTGACGGTCTCATGGCTCGGTACGCAATCATTATTCCCCCTCGAAGTCACCCACCCTTCCACGCTAACAATTCAATTGACATTATACTCAACCAGCATCAGGGTAACATTACTCAACATTCCCGTCCCCCTAGCCCGCGTAACCTTGTACCAAACCAGCGAAGTGCAACAGTTGTCGACTGGCTACGATGGGACCGCGAAATTCACGAACATCCCCGCGGGTTACTACACAGTCCGCGTCGACTACCTCCTCACCACATACCAAACCTCACTTCACGTTGACGAGAACGGATTGATGATCGTCTCCGTCCCATTCCCTCACCGGACGATAACAATCGCAGCCTCAATAGCAATAATCGCGATAGCGTCCGTGGTTTTGGCTCGGAGAAGACACAGCAAGTTATACCCGACCAACTTCAACTACTTCGCAGAATTGACACATGGCGGCTTACCTGAAGCCTGTTTTGCTATAATCTCAGGAAACTCAGGTTCAGGCAAAACAGTTCTTCTTAACTCCCTGGCTGCCGAGCACCTAGCGTCAGGCAGCTCAATCTACATAACCAACACCGAGTACCCCGACAAAATCCGCGACAGTATGATGAGCCTAGGTGTGGGAAAGGCCTCTGACGTGAAAGACCCGACCCGCTTGATTTTCATCGATGCTTACTCAGCCGTTGGTGGAAGCAGTTCGACGGAAGAATTCTCAGTGAACTCACACACAGACTTGACAAACTTAGGGTTGAACATTTCCAAATGCCTTCAGGCCGCTGGCTCGGGAGCCGATGTCTACATGGACTCACTAAACCCCCTGGTCACGGTGCTCCGGATTGATTACGTCATCAACTTCCTTCAAACAGTAGCCGCGCGGGTTAAAGCGAACAATGGAAGGCTATGCGTAACCGTCGGTGCAGGCATAGACACGCACGACATGACCAAACTGGAGGAATCCGCGGATTGCGTGATAGAAACTCATCTACAAGAATCCGGAGGAGGACAAATGCGCCGCCTAAGAATAAAGAAGGTCCGCGGCAAACCCTACATCGATCGGTGGACCAGATTCCGCGTTGAACAAGGCAAGGGGATCGTGTTTCTTACTCGTAAGAAACCCACGAATCCACCTGAGCTAGCAATTTGAAGTCAAGTCTCTATGGTACCGTGACCAGTTCCAATTTCACGAAGTGGCTGTCAGCGTGACCAAGTGGTATCTGGTCCATTGTAAGGTCAACGTTCCCGAGTGTCTAACCTTAGGGTTACCGTTGTTCGATAAGCCGATATAATCGCCTGTCCAGCCGGCGAATGCCTGACGGGTTGTGTTCTTGTAAGCAACTTCGGATGGTCCGCTGATCGAAAAAACCTTGGCTGAATTTTGCGGAAGCTACCGGGCAGTACTGAGAACCAGATAATTTCAAGGTGTGGTGGGGCGGCCTGTAATTATGAAACCGGAAGTTTGGACGGCTCCTTCGGAGGTGGCGGTTGGGGGTGGGGGACTAGGTTTAGGTTAGGTTGGTTGAGGGGTTGGTTGAGAGTTGGAAGGCGAAGGCGTAGGTTGCTGTGTATTCTGCGGGGCCGGTTACGGTGATGGGTAAGGGTACGTTTGATCCGGCTTGGTTGTGCCAGTTTGTGAATTGGAAGACGGTCATTACGGTCTTGGTGACGGTCGGGTTAAGCACTTGGCCTTGGTTGTACCAGGCGGTGTAGGGTTGGGTGGGGGTGATCGTGTAGGTTTGGTTGTTCACGTTCAATGTGACAGTGGTGGAGCTTGGTAAGCCGGCGAGTTGGAAGGTGATCTGGTACTGCGTAACCCATTGTGCTACAGCGTTTATCGGTCCGTTAGCTGTTAGGGTGAGCGTGGTGCTAGTGCCGGAGATGTCCCCCGTCCATCCTGTGAATATTCGACGCGTTTGATTACTGTACTGAAGTCCGGGTTGAATTGAAACCTGCACCGGAGAGCCCGCATCATACCACCCGCCCCCAGAAGCAGAACCGTACTCTGACTGGACAGTGACTAGATACTGCGTCTTCCAGGCTGCCATTAAACTGGTGGGTGAGTCGACTGTAATCTGCGTAGTCGCATTACTACCTAGGGTTGCGGAGTTCCAGCCGTTGAATATCATGCGTGTGCCGTTTGAGTATTGGATGGTTGATTGAACTCCGACAGTGACTACGGATCCGGCGTTGTACCAGCCCTCGCCGCTCGGGGTCCCGGTGGGTGAGATTATTGTAACGTAATATTGCTTCACCCAGTTCGCTTGCAGCGCCAATGGTTTACTCATCGTGACGGTTATCGCAGCTGAATTCGAGTTGAAGTCGCCACTCCATGAAGAAAACATAAACCTGGAAGCGTTCGCGGTTACGTTCGATGGATTAGCGGCGGTTATGGTGACGGTTGAGTTGGGTTGGTACCATGCGCTGGGGGTTGTGGTTCCACCGTTCGGATTTATTGAGAGAAGGTACTGAGTCGCGTACACAGCCTGAATCGTCATATTCGAGGTTACCGTCAACTGCCGCGGATTGGCTAAGTTTCCATCTGACCAACCCGTAAAAGCCTGCCTAACGCCTTGCGATGTGTTGAGCGACGGTTGAATTTGGACAGTTATTGTTCCGTTCGGAACGCTGGTTTGGAATTGGCTTGAGGTTACGTTGTACTTCAAGCCGTTGATCAATACCCAGACGTTTCCTGTAGTGGTGACGTTGAAGGGAACGTTGATTGTGAGTGTCGGCCCGATGGTGAGTGTCGGTCCGACGGTAAGCGTGAAGGTCGCAACGTTGTTGGCGCGGTTTGTATCATTAATCGTGTTGTCGGGGTCAATAGTTATTTTGAATGTATGGCTTCCTACGGTTGAAACCCAAGTGAAGTTAATTGGTGTTGTTAGGCCTGCCCCCACCGAGACTTGTAGGTTCGTGTAGAGCTGCGTGTCAAGGTCAACTTCGACCGGAACATTGCTAACTCCTTCTGTGCCAAGGTTTGAAATTTGCGCGATGATCGTGACCGTTGTGTTGGGGAGAGTGATTACTTGCGGTTGGGCTGAAACGCTTGCTATTTCCAAGTCGATGTAGGGTTGGTTTTGTGGTTGCTGAATCTTTGGAGGCTGTCCCGGTCCTCTGTTTATGCTCACCTGGTAGGAATTCCCCGTCTGACCGGTTATCGTCACGGACCAATTGTTTGTTGTGTCAGTGAAGGTTTGCCCGACGTTCCATGTGGCTTGATCTAGGTTTGATACACTCGGATGACCATTAATGATCCTCACTTTTCCAATCATCTGCGAAGTGTCTACGTGCAGTATTAGCACGCCCGTCGAGGGGAGAGCCGAGTCGTATCCAGTCGCTGACCTCACCTCAATCAGATAGTATTTGCTCGGGGACGAACCAGAACCCAACGGCACCTCGACAACGTGAACATTGCTGCTTGAGACCTCAGTAGGGTCAATTGTGAAAGTTGACGTGACTCCGGGGTTCGCTGTTGCGATCATCGATCCACTCATGAACTGTAGTTGGACTTTGGACCAAGCGTCCATATGCGAGGGACTTGAGCCCGGTGGCTTACCGTTAAACAACCCCTTATCCATCAACGACCATGGGCCGAGGATCGTCTGGCCTGTATTCGTATTGTAGAGATCAGGCAGGCCTAATTGATGTCCGAACTCATGGCAATAGACGCCTAGCGGAACAGCTCCACTCGCTTCCGTTTCTGGAACGATATTGAATTTTGTTAACGTTATATCGTTCGAACAAGCGACTGGGGTTGGTCGCACATATACTCCGCCCAGGTATGTAACTGACCAGACGTCGTTCTTGACGCCGCTTGACTCTTCACCATTCCCGGAATGCAAGAATACGAAATAGTTGTAGTTCGCGAAGTTAACATTCTTACACGCGATATTATATGCGTCCTGCGCGATATTCCAGGACGCGTCTTGACCGTCGCAGGCGGCATCGTCAATGGCGAGGCAGTCCCTTCCATAGTGAGCTTCCGGGTAGGGAAGCGTGTACCATCCGAAAACATCTCCCGTTAACGTAACTTTGCCGTACGAGTCCTCTTGGTAGTAGGAAGCCACCGACTGGGTCGACCCGAAATACTCGGACCTTATCGTAGCGATGCTAACCGTTTCATTAATGTCGGAGAAAGCAACCGCGATAATCGCAATATGCAAGACACCTGAGACTGGGGCCGGTTGAGGAACGTATCCGGGTGCCGGTACGGGGAGAGGCATACTTGGCGTTGAATTTGAAGGCGTTGACATCCCTGGCATTGCTGGTTCGTAAATCGCCGTTGGGTGGTTAGTTGAGACAGCTACTACGTGCGAGGCATTAGGGATGAAGAAGAGCGCGCAGAGAACAACAGTGAGCATCATAACCTTGCGTATCTTGACTATGGCCATGGTCTCGCCGACCGGAGAGATGAGGTCGCGATTCCGGAGAATTCATAAAGTGTTTAGCTGCACGGAGACGTGCACGCGCGATCACGCCTAATTTGCTCAATTAACAGTAATCAAGCAACGTTACTTACTCGAAGAGAATTCTGAAATCTGTTAGTTACCTACGCCGCCAACTTCGCCATACGGAATGCGATCACGAGCGGAAATAGAAGCATCGTGGTTAGCATCAATAGAATCTGGAGTGTGGCCACGAGGCTTTGCAATATCGCAACGCTAGAACTCAAAACTATTAGGGCCAATGATATTGCCCAAATAATTGCAAGGGGCGTTAATGTCCGAAGGCTTGGTTGCCTTTTCGTCTTTGCGGATCGGTAAAACAGGGCGACTACGCTCACGGGTAGAACGTAGATCAAACCAATGAACAGGCTTCCCAGCAGGTAGCCCGCTATCGGCGAACCGCCCGGGACGATGAAAGCAGCTAGCAAATACCCGAGGTTTGCTAAGCTCGCAGTGAGACTGATCATAGGTGTTAATAATGGAACATTCTTTGCAACCATTAAACTGTTTCCCAAGACTGTTGCAGCAATGTGTGCGCTCATCGTCGTCGTTGTTGGCGCTTCATTTGACGAGGCTTTCAAACCAATGGCTGGCGCGCTGCTCGGCGATGCCGAGTACATCAACCAAATAGTGATTGGTTCGGTTACATCTACGATTCCTGCGAACGTTTGGTTGTCGGCGCGAAGTTCGGAGAACGAGTAGTTTCCAGTCGGAGCCTGAACGTGCTGGTCTTGAACCGTGATGGCTAATTGTTGATTGGCGTCAACCCATTCGGTTACTGGTGCAGGGCCAGTAAGGGTAATGTGTTGATCTCCAACGAGAACACTGGCGCTAGCGTTCGTAGGTAAACCGGGCGCGCTGATGGTCATGGTGTACTGAGTTATCCATTCTGCGGTCACTTGCTTTGCAGAGTTCACGATCAACCACGCTTGAGGCGATGTGGAATTCGAATCTCCTTTCCACTGCACGAAGACGCGTCTAGTGCCGTTTCCAAAGTCAACATTAGCTTTCACTGCGAAGGTGGCGTTTGTCCCTTCCATGTACCAACCCGAACCTTGCGCGGCTTCATAGGGGCTGTTGACGGTAAGGAAATATTGATTGTTGTATTTTGCCGTAATGTCCAGCGTTGAGTTCATGACTACGCGGAGTGGGTTTGAGCTGCCAAGCTGGCCCCAATTGGAGAATAGCAATTTTGAGTTATCGGGTCCTGGAATTTCCGACGGAACTTCTAGGGTTAGGGAGCCACCGGGTACTGAGGTAGAGAGAATACCGTTCTTGTTTGCTTGAAACGGGAACCCGTCCACATTTACCATCAAGTTCGGAACACCAGTCCTAACGGTGACTTGGTTTACGAAGTCACCCAGCTTCCACTTGGCGTCTATTGTTCTTCCGTTGAGTCTTAGGTAATCGTTCAATCGCAACTGATGTTCAATGATAACGTGTGACGTGTCGCTGTTCTGCATGTAGAGTATCGCAAAATAATAGTTGCCAAGCCCATCTACAAGAAGCGACCAAACCTCATTGTAATCATTGGAGCCGGTGAAGTACTGGTTGTAGAGAGGGTAGATGGATAGTGTCGTCGTTCCGTTCAGCCACTTACCGTATCTTGATGTAAGGTAGAACTGTGGGCCCAGAGCAGAAAGACCGTTGGTGACTTTCGCGACTGCGGGAATCTGTAATTTCGGAAGTACAACTGGACCCGCCGCGACTGTTCGGTTGTAGACCTGTTGCGTTCCTTGAAAGTTCCAAACCTGAACGTTATTCGTGGCGAAATCGTACCAACGGAGCATGAATGCGTCGACGGACGAATTGTCTAGGTATAGGAAGCCAATTCGGAAATTTGTCTCAGTGACATTGACCAAGAAGAATATGTACATCTTGCCGCTCGGCCATTGGGTCGTAACATACCCCCAAGTCGTTAGCCCCATCGATAGGTAATCGTTTACGGTTAACGTGCCACCTTGCGGTGAAACGCGAAGCGTGTATCCATCACTCGTTCCCCCCGCATAAAAGTCCAGAATCTGATTTTGCCCTGAAACGTTGGGTTGGGGGATCGTAAGGAAAGTTTGTGCGCTGACGTAGGGTAGGATGCTGATAAGCAGCGTGGCCGCGAGAACTAAACCGACCCAAACCCTAGGAGTACCAACACCCATGCTGATTGCCTCGAGCCATTTCCAAACTCGCTGAGGTGGCGGTAGCCATGTACCTTACCCACTTCAATCGTTAAATCCCCATGGCGCAGATGACCGGTCAATTGCCACATCCATGTGCACCTATCCCGAATCAAAGGAAACCACTGCGCAATGTTTATTGGAACTTTCGACGGTTACTTAATGGACGTCCTATGAGGTCAATTCGGTACTTTGCGATAGTCGCCTTCACTATCGGAATTTTGCTTCTAGGCGTCAAATTGGTCGGTGCACAGCCCAAAGTGCAGCAGGTCTGGGGTGCGGGTGGCGGAGAGATTGCCGGCTCGGTTTATGGCTTCGATATGTTTGATGAACTGCAACCCATAGCGTGGGCTTCAGTGTACGCCAACAACGGGCACACTACTTTTGTAGCCTACAGCAGCGGAGGCGGCTATTATGAAATGTATGTCCCTCAGGGAAAGTATAACGTTACAGTCGTCGAACCAGGCTACGTCCCGTACAGCACCGCCGTAAGCGTTTCCGCTGATTCAGCTAGCACCATAAACTTCTACCTAGAAGAATCACACGTCCCAGTACCCGAGTTCCCATCAGGAATGGTCTCAACCGTTGCCATCCTAGCGTTGGCCGCAGTCCTTGTCGCAACGAGACGAACCAAGCGCACCAAGTAAATCCCACAATTCTCACTGCTTGCTAGGCAGCCGAGTATGCGTCTTTCACGACGATCTGGATAAATCTGAAGACGAGAACTTGATTAGTTCTAGGAAGACAAAACGTTTCCAACCTCGTCATAACCCCAACTATGGGACACCGTTTCTCTGGGTGGGTTTCGAGCAAGATTGATAATGTGCAGGGGCAAGGACTGATGAATATGGAACCCAAGACTCTCCGGAAGGATGTGGCTTACGAGATCCTACGATTTCTTGGGATCACTTCAGCGATAGGTCTCGCGCTCTACTACATTCCTAACTATTGGTTCTTGGAGAACCTCACCGCCCAACATTCCGCTATGGTAATGAACATGATTGGGATGAAGGCCACGGTTTGGTATCAGGGAAACGAGGTTTACGTGAACCAGTTTGATGTCCAGAGAATGTGCACTGGCGTACAAGTGATCACTGTCTTCCTTGGAATTATTGTAGCACTTCCCAGAACCGCGTTGAAGAAGAAGGTCCTAGCATTCGGAATTATCGCGGTCAGCGTCTATCTGGCAAATATCGGTAGAATTGTTCTTGAAATCTGGCTACTTTACAGCGGAACCCTCCCATGGTCTCTCGCCCATTATCCAACCGGCCTTATCCTTGGAATTTTTGCAGTCGCATTCCTGGTTGTCGTAGCCGACCACTTTATGCCGGTCATAGGCGACATGGCACTCTCGGCGCTCGATGGATATCGAAAGCCAACGACGGCTAACTAGCCGAGCCGACCAACTCGAGGCCCCTACTTCAATCCATCTGTCGTCAGCCCGACTATAACCATGCTTAAGCGATTGACAAGGGCGTGCGCGTTCAATTCATATAATATTCCTAGCCCGTCTATCGACTAGATCACGGTTAATCGTCGTATCGAAATGCAGGGTTGACTACAGAGTGAAAGTGCAATCGATTATGTTCATTGCCCTAGTCGCATTCGCATTGAGTCCCATTATCGCGGCTGCTTCCGCTGCACCCAATGTTGGCATGTTGAGAGTTGCTAGTTTCGTGTGCCCGCGGGAAGTAGTTCCAGGGGCCGATTTTCCTGTGAGTTTAGATGTTGAGTATGCGCTTCAAGGTTTGCCGAACAATGCAACGATCCGTGGCGCAATCTACCCTGGAAACATTAACTCAACTAGCCCGTTATGGCAGAGTGCCGCCGCGTCCGTTTCGAATGGAGGCGATAAAGTTTGGAATATCAGTCTCACCGCTCCTTCAACGGAAGGGTTTCTAAACCTCTCCGCTTATGCGCTCTTTCTCGACAATGGAACTTGGAGATTCTTCAACGACCCCGTAAGTGGACCGGGGGTTAGTCAGGCAACCATTGAAATTGGGAGATCTGCGAACTTATACATCGAACTAGGCGCACCTAACGTGGACGTTAGTATAGACAACACGACGGTCAAGACGTCAGCCGGAGGCGATGCTAGCCTTGTGGTGGGTGTCGGCAGCAGCCCCCTCGTAGGTGTCCCGCCTATAGTGGAGTTTCAGAATTCAACGCGAATCGTTTTCGTCCAGTGGAGTGACGGCGTCACCGAACCGCAACGCCACGCTCTAATTGACGGCGACATTACTCTAATCGCCAACTACAAAACGCAATATCTTCTGACAGTGATCTCTAACTCTACCTCTGAGGCATGGTATGATAAGGGGTCAAACGCAACGCTAACAGCTCCGCCGTCAGGCAGCGGTTCGTGGCCTCTAAATCTCTTCGGCGTAACACAGAGTTTCACAGGTTGGACTGGAGCCATCCAATCACCGATGCCACAACTTAACATTACGATGGACTCACCGAAAACCGTAACCGCAGAATTCTCTGTCGATTATCGACCCTTGGCGGTTCCCATAATTATCGGAGTCGGGACTCTTGTTGCAATCATCAGCCTCGTCTTGATTCGACGCAGATCAAGTATGATCCTACCTCCAACAAAGGAACCCGTTCAAGAAACAGTTCAAGAAGCGGTCCTGGAACCGAACCCGGCCTGCCCCAATTGCGGGCGAGAAACTGAAAAAGAATGGGCACACTGCATTAAATGCGGAACTAAGCTAACGGGTACGAAACAGGCTGAGAGCTGAAATTCCCAGTTCATTAATATGACCTCACGCGATCGAAGTGCGATCAGTAATCTACCGCCCCCTGAAGCCTAACTTCACATGTGTCGGTCGTGATTGCAAGCTATCCCAGCAGGAGAGTTGCGATGAACTATCACACGGTCATGACGGTCTCCAATGCCGAGGTAAGACTCTACGACGACGTACTTGATAAGATACTCCGAAAGCATGGCGAGCTGAAAGGCATGGAAGCTCTCATCATCGATACTGTAGCATCACCTGATCTCGTCCTCCTCGGACATGATAGAGAGTTGTTAGCTGTGAAAACATTATCCTATGACGCCATTGGGATCAAAAGATTTGGTGGTCGTTTACCGTGAGGATACGCATTTGATCATCACATCGTTTTTAACCTCAAATCGTCTGAAACTATCCAAGAAGAGGTCATCAGTATGGCAAAGGCAGAACAAGTGAAGCTCACACCAGAGAGGATCGAAATCGAGTACGACAAAAGAGCGGACACGCTGTACATTGCCTTTGATAGAGAAAATGCTGCCGACGACTCTGAGTTAACCGATAACGACGTCCTTGTCCGTTATAAAGATAGAAACATAATCGGGTTAACGATACTACACTTCTCGGAGAGACAGAGCAAACAACGTCCTGCTTAACCGTGCCCGTTCAAGAACCGAACCCGGGTTACTACTCATCCAACCTAGAGGCATGTTTTCTGAGTGCCCATTCTGTAGCCTTGCTAATTGCTTCCCCAGAATTTCGTGCAATCATGAAACTTGATTCCACACTCGCAGGTAGACCTGGTGCGATCGGAATAACTTCAAATTTATTCCTAAAGCCTCCTCGTTCAAGTTCGTCCGCAAAGTTTCGTAGGTGCTCGTCTACTCGGTCCGAAGGGAACATTGGAATAACTACGTTGGCGCCTAGTTCCTCTGAGTTTCGGAGAAGCTCAAGGGCTGTCTGAGTCTTCCCAAGGGGCGTTGACTGAAAGCCCGCTGATCTAAATGCGGCTGACAACACTAACGACGATAGCGAACCAGCCTTGGAGCCTACCGGTCCAACAGTAACTTTAACGCCGTACTTCCCTTGCGATTTCGTAAGCCAATCCTCTAAGACCTGGAGGCAGGCAGTTACCGAGTTTTCGACTGCTGCAAGCTTTCCGTGGTCGTATTGACCGACTTCGTGTAGGTCTACAACGATATTCGTCGCCTCAATTATGGAGTCTAGTATTTCCCCATTCGTGTTTCCTCTACCTAACGCCGCGTAAGTGTTCTGCCTCGCTTCGTCCGCTTTACCCGCGAGTAAACTCCCTGTGAGTTGCTGAAGACGCTGTTCTTTCTCGGTCAAGGTCACCCTGCAGTCTCATCTCGATGAGATTAGCACTTCGGTCCCCCATCGTATGGTCGAATTACATCAGGCGTGATTGCGCTGCAAGGTCAGACACTAGAATACGCTTTATTCCATCGTCAACTGGGGAAACACCATAGATGAAACTCAACAGTTTAGACACTGAAACAATAGGGACTCCTTCGACTATTCGCTCTCGAAGATCGCCTAAGGCTAGAATGACGGGCATGATGCTGCGTCTTTCGGTATGATCAACCTTAATGCGCTTGAGCAGATCTGGCCGGTTAGCTAATGAAACTACGCGTTCGATCTGTGCTCGGGCGGCGTCCTGCATCCGTCCGGTCGAGAGGCCTCTGACCCAGTGTTTACAATCTACAGCCAACGTCAAGGTATCGTTCCAGGCGAGTATGTCGATCTCCCTCCTTCCATTCGTAGATTTGAAGACGAAATGCTTCACTGTGTGGAAACTGTTCGCGGAAAATGTGTGCTCTGTGAAGTCCTCGAATTCCTGCCAACCCAGAAACCGCGAAATCTTCTTTGAATCTCCGCCGTTGTGAACCAACTGTTCCGCGAGCGTCATCCGTTGCCGACTATCCATTCTCAAGAAGCCGTTTGAGACCGAGACGAGTCCACACTCTCGTAGGGTGTCGAGTTTAGTGTTTAGATTCACTTGCTGAGTGGCTCCCAAGTCCGCAAGGTTCACTGCATGACTCTCACGCGTTAACTCCAGAAGTTTAAGCTGCAAGTCTGGCGGCATCGTGATTCCTAGTCGGAGGCTAACCCTACAATATTACGAATGAGAGCGCGAGTATGACTAGAGCTAGAGCAAACAAAAATTTTCTAGAATTGGAGAGAGGAGAAATATCATCCAACGGCTCAAGGCCGTCGAACGGGCGTCGGCTGATAAACATGAACACTAGAAGAAGAAGCGCAAACGGCCAATAACCTGCAAGCAACAATATCCCGAACGCAACCACCGCCGTCATCTTATGCCCTCGGGGACCGAGCGTGGCCCGGGTAATGTGTCCGCCATCTAATTGCCAGACGGGAAGCAGGTTGAGAAAAGTTATCAACGCGCCCACTTCGGCTGCGAAAACAACTTGAGTTAGCACCAGCACTTGCCCCGCGGGGACTACGCGTAAACCAGCCTGGGTTAGCAAGTCGAGAAAGAATGGTTCATTTGGCCAAGAATTGTACTGTAACAAATTAGCACCTAGTAGCTGGGTTGCCTGTTGGCTACTAATTATTGGGGAAGTCATAATGGCCACGATGGCAACAAAGAGGATGACCGCGAACCCTGTGATAGGTCCACTGAATCCCAAATCAAATAATTGGTCGCGATTAGTCGGTGGGCCGCGGAGAGAAATCATTGCTCCAAATGTCCCTATGGGCGGCGGCCCGGGGACGAAGTATGGAAGTGTTGCGTCCATCTTGTGGTGGCGGACAGCGAGAACATGTCCGAATTCGTGGAGCGCAATTATGCCCAGAATCCCTGCCGCTAGGGCAACGGTCTGATTAGTCGCGCTAAAACCTGAAAACATGACAGCGGCGAGTCGGGGGTCTACGCTGAAGATGTTCAAGTAACTTGCCACCGACACCGTGGCTATTGTCGCAAGGAAAAGCAGCAGATTGATCCTCCTTCTTCTTGGTTTGCCTAGGACTGGTTTCGGGAATACGGATATGACGAGCTTGTCGGACACCCGTCTTACCTTGGCCATTAGACCATGGTTAGCTAAGTCGCGTAGTAATTCACAGAACTTATCCTTCACAGGCTCATTGGCGACCACGAAGGTCGGTAGGCCATTGACGTCCACGTAAGCGTCCAGGACAGTAAAACGGTATTCGAGCATACTACGGATAGAGCCGAAGTCTATCGGAAACGCTGGCACTGCCGGGGCAAAAACTGGCATAGGGTCGGCAGTCACACAGTAATCCTTCTGTTTTTCCGGCCTAACCCCTAGGACCTCATTTAAACATATTCACGGTCATGCGCGGTTCGCGGCGTAGGTAATATCAAATAGTCGTCGACTGCATGAAATTGGCGAGTAACCAATTGCTGATTCAGAGGAATTACACGCTTCGCGGTTTTGGCCAGGCTGACCTCGACGCGGTCATGAACATCAACAGAGTTTGCCTTCCAGAAAATTACGCGCCTTACTTCTTCCTCGACACATTCAACACGCTACCTGAAGCGTTCATAGTAGCTGAGTCTCAAGCGCAAGTTGTGGGATACATCATGTGCCGTGTCGAACACGGTTTCTCGGACCTGAGAAAACTTCGCTTTGCCCGGAAAGGTCACATAGTATCGGTGGCGGTCATGCCTGAGTATCGCAACCTAGGGATGGGTTACTCGCTCGTGCAACAGGCTCTCTCAGCCATGTCGGCCCGTCAGATCGATGAGTGTTATCTTGAGGTACGTGTGGGGAACTACCCTGCGATTAACCTCTACAAGAAAATGGGCTTTGAAGTTTCCCGGACCATTCCGCGGTACTACTTTGATGGTTCGGATGCTTACGTAATGTCAAAAACCTTCGCATAGCCGAGCATAATTAGCCAGCACTCGGCTCCGGATGAATTGTGACGATAGCGTTGTCGAAATTGTTCCTGAGACTTTCTTCGATCTTCGAGATCATCTCATGAACTTCCGAGATTGGCTTGTCCCCTCGGAATATGCAATGGACGTTTATGTGCAGGGTCATTTCCGCTCGGTATGTTGCTATTGCGCTTATTTCCAGAACGTCTGGATACCGTTTGATTACAGACCTTACCGTATCCGAGACTTGTTTGTCTTCTACGATTTGACCCTCTGCAATTTCTGGACGTAAGGGTTCGAGGTGGACCGTGACTTGGCGAATCTTAGGAATCGATTTTTCAATTCCCTGTTCCACAGATCGCGCGATCTCGTGCGCCTTATCTAGTGGGAGGGAAGGGTCGACTTGAACATGCAGCGTCACATACAAGCCGTCTTCAACGGCAGTGACCGAGAGGTTGTGAACCCCCTTCGCACCCTCAACTTGGTTCGTGGCGTTTCGAACCTGCAACTCTATGGGGACACCCCATTCAAGAGGCTCGACGTGTATCATTATCGTGGCCTTTCCAAGCAGCTTTGTGAGGTTTGTCTCAATTCTCGAAGCTATGGTGTCGGCGTCAGTAACTTTGGCATAAGGCGAAACTGCGCAAACCGCGTCCACGTAGGTTTGTTCGCCCACGCGCCTAACTCGGAGTGATTTGCACTTCAAGACCTCGTCGGTGTTCTTGATTTCTCTTAGAACGGCCTGCACCAGTTTTCCGGAGACGGCATCGCTCAGGTCGAGCATTGAACTGTAAATCAACCTTATGCTAAGAAAACCTAGCAGGCCAGCAATGACGAATGACACCGCGGTGTCCCCGACAGCGTAACCAAGACTTGTGAGCCCTAACGCAACGAATACCAAGGAAGTCGAGAAGAAGTCCGAGGCCGCGTGATACAGGTCAGCCTTAACGGAAAGACTTCCAGTGTTCAAAGCCGCGGAGAGAACGATCATCCTAATGATCTCGGTACTCATTGTGTATGAAGCGGCGGCATATCCCAGTAACCCTGGCTGGGCATGGTTGCCAGTGCTGAGACGCAATACTCCGAGAACTGAAATTCCAATGGCCAAAAGCAGAAGTATGATGCCGCCGATTAGCGCGCCTAAAGATTCTATCTTACCGTGCCCATACGTATGGTCCTCATCAGCCGGTTTCAGTGAGAGGCTGGTCGCGACGAGCAGGACCAGAGTTGAGATGGCGTCAAATAGGGCGTGCCCGGCGTCGCTCAGAAGCGACAGGCTTCCAGTGGTAACTCCAGCGAGCCCTTCCACAATGATTACCGAGGCGATAGCGAAGAGAGAGATTTGCAGGGCTCGGGTCTTGCTGATTCTTAGCATCGCCTGACGCGCATGCGTCGATATTAGGCCGCGTTTATGGGTCTATCGGAATAACCTCACGAGCCCAATTGTTCCGTTTAGGAGGGCTATGCCACTTCTAGCGAGGTTGGGAAAAGTGAACGCATGTGCTTCCTTAACGCCAACAAGACTCGCCTAATCCCGGACCTACTTGATCCTGTAGCTGATTCCAAGTCCGTCCCCGAGAGGTATGATTAGGCTGGATAGGCGAGAGTCGTTGAAGATTCGTTTCGTGTACTCAATTATTCCTTCTGCGCCTTCTTTTCGAATCCCCGGTAGGAAGGTTGCGCCGCTCCAGAACAGATTATCCGCTAGTATAATGCTGCCAGGTCCGGTTAGTTTCATAGCGTGCCTCAAGTACTGCGGATATTCATCCTTGTCCGCGTCAATGAAGACGAGGTCATACGGTCCTTTCAGTTTTCGAAGGATCACGAGGGCCGCGCCCTGGTGAATTTTTATCCGCCGTTTTAGCCCGGCTTTCTTGATGACCTCTTGAAATTCACTGGCGACGTGTGGGTCAACCTCTATAGATTCCAATGTTCCCTTTCGACCCATACCTTTGATGAACCACAAAGCGCTGTACCCGGCCCCTGATCCGATTTCCAGGATTCGTCGGGGGGACCGATTTCTAGCGATGAGTTCCAGGAACCGACCTCTGGTCGGGTCAATTGGAACAACTCCGTACTCGCTAAGTTCATTCGATCTGCTCTGAACCCAGACTTGCAGCTCGTCCCCCGCACCAACTAAACTGCTAACGTAATTCATGATATCTTCGTACTGCAACACAATCGCCTAACAACAGTCATTATAGTAACCGCAATTCCAACACTTGGACCTAGTTTTGCTACCTGAGACAAAGTCAAGAGGTCCGCCGCAGTTCGGGCACTTGGCAGGAGACAAGGAGGATCGGAGAAGGCGTTTTCGCCAAGCAGCAATAAGAATTTCACTTAAGGTAGATGAGCGCGGAAGTATTATCTCTACGAGTAAGCATAGTAATCCCGCTCTGTGTGAATGGCTTGGCTAAGATATGCTCGATTTGTGGGGTTGAGAACAGAGATGTGGCTAACTATTGCTTAATGTGCGGTAGCTCCGTGGTTATTCCACCACTCCAAGCCCCCAGCAAAAGCTTCTGCTGCTTCCATCCCCAAGTGATGGCACAGGTATACTGCTCAGAGTGTGGAACTCCAATATGCTTTACGTGCGCCAGGTACGGTGTCCAATCTGTCTTTTGCCCCACCTGCCACCAACGCCGTTTCCATTCAACAATGAGTCCCATTGCCTTTGGACCCAAGCCTTGGATTACGTATCCTATGATTCCAACAATCCGCCAGCAGCGCGGATATTTCGGATAACCGGCGCACGAGCCCTTGGGGAATGAATTTAGTAAGGTTCAATGGGCTGTAAGCGCGCTACGGCTGGCCCAGCCTTCTGTCAGGCCACCTTCCCATCCAAATCGCGAACGGTATCCCAGCGCGTTGCCTGATTCCGATCAGCCAGTTATGGTCGTGCGGTTGAATGACCTTCGTCTGAATACTGCCACGATTACTATACCTAGAAGTAGGCCGGAGAGGATTGCTTCAATCGGAAACCCGGGTACCGCTGGTGCCGTTGATGGGCCAACTCCAAATGTGGCGGAGGCAGAGTCGCCGGTTGACCCGATCGCATTAACCGTGTAATATCCCGTTGCTACGTTAGCCACGACAAACGACCCGGATAGTGTTCCTCCTGAGATTGAGCAAGTCGAGTAGCCTACTGCGGAACCCGAAAGTGAGCAGGATGTGTCACTTGATGAGAAGCCAGAGCCTGATACCTGGATTGTCGTGCCTGGGGTGCTAGAGACCGCGTTAAGTACAATTGACGGACTCGAAGTGCCCGCAACGGTCAAGACCTGTTCAGCGAAGTCTCCCTGACTTGGTGAACATGGGTTGTTACCTGAGCAGCCAGTGACTTCTATATCGTACTGACCAGACGGAACGTTACCTACAACGAAACTGCCATGAATGCCCTCCGTTCCCGAAGTCACAGCGCAACCAGAATTCTCCACGACATTTGGGTTTGAGGGACTTGTGATGGAACAAGATTGGTCTGAGAGAGCGAACCCTGTCCCGCTGACTGAGATATCAGTCCCTGAAACTCCGTTCGATGGGTTGATGGTAATTGTAGGGCCGCCCGTAACCGTAAACACTTGCTGGGCGAAGTCGCCTGCACTAGGACTGCAACCTGTATTGCCTGTACATGCAGTGACTTCGACCACGTAGTCGCCGGGCGGAACGTTGCCGACGATGAAGGTTCCACTACCCTCGCCGTTGTTGACAACGCATGCGGAAAGTGTCACAAAGTTGCCTGTCGGACCGGAAACTGAGCAGCTGGTATCATTCGTAGGAACGTTTTCCGAGCTTATTGTGAAGCTCACTTCAGTACCAACAGGGCCAGAGGTCGGGTTAAGTGAGATTGACAGGCCGTTGACTTGGAATGAAGTTTGGGCAGAATCACCCTGTGGATTTCCGGTCACGGTAATTATGTAACTGCCCGAAGCGGTGTATTGCTTAACCGTGAATGTGAGAGTCCCTGAGCCACCACTCAACGAGCAGGACGTTGGATTGTATACAGCTCCACCTGAAATAGTGCAGCTCGTGTCGCTCGAATCGTACCCGGAAAGCGTAACGGTTACCAACGTTCCTGGAATTCCGTTGGAAGGATCAAAGTTAACCGATGGAGTTGCTTGAACATTGCTTACAGCTTCCGCTGAGACCAAAATGATCATTCCTAAGGCGAAGAGCGCGATGGCATATCGCCGGCGGTAGAGACACTGTCTGGTTCGCAAACACAATCATTCATACAGCAGAAAACACTGAAGATAAACCTAACCAGCAAAGTACTCAGATACGTGTCACTTTCCTAACCAACTACGTCTAATTGTTAGCAGGCACGTTGCTTTGAGGCGGGAACATCCCTTGGCGGATGAGAACCCTAAAACGTTTCAGAGAACGGAACCAGCGTTACATAATCGGAAAAAATGCTTCGATAGCGGGTTGGACACACTTTCTGCTTCCCATTTTGAGTTGGGGGTCCTATCGACCAGCTTAGCAATGAGTTTCGCGGTTATAGAGTTAGATCGAGCTCAAGGGTTGGCTTGGTAAAGTGGTACAGGACGATGACTTCCGCGGGTACTCTTGGAGAGGCATTACGAAACCGTCGGAGAAACTGTTCGCGACGAACGTTTAGGCCTGAATATGAGTCTGCAGTTATGAACGATCGAAAGCATGGGTATGCTTTGACGGTTACAAGTTGTAGGGATGGATGGAAATTTTCAAGAGAGATGACTGGCCGTCGCTCTCGTTTGCTTCTTAGCTACATAAAACGCGATTATCCCCGATAGTACGGTGGGAAGGTAGACAAGCGATATTTCAAAGTCCAACGCAAGGAATGGGCTGTTCATCAACCGCATCAGCAGCATCCAGATAGAAACTAGTAGAAGGATTATGAACGCGTATGACCAAGTCTTCTTGTCTTCCGCTTGTGACGCCGAATCTGTCAATCCCCGGCTCAGTATCCGGCTTCTTCCCTCTCGCCTTCAAGCAACGTAGTGAGCGGGATGTTCATGCTCGTGCCGTCGGGCAACGATCTTCGGATACTAATTGGAAGGGCTTCTTCTTGCAGTTCAAGTTCGGCAAGTTCGATCGGTGACTTCAACGATTCGGGCACATCGAGCAATACGGGTGCGCCCATCGAAATTTGTAGGGCTCTCGCTCCGACGATCCTAGCTCGTTCGAAACGTGTGAGTTTCTTGGGGCCGATCAGTTGGGCCGATGCTTTTCTAGGACTCGCCTTCTCCCTCTTCTTTGCCACCTGTTTCAGGCCCCTTTGGTGCTCCGCTTTCTTTCGATTTGGACGCCGCTATGACGTCGTCGATCTTTAAGATCATGCAGGCCGCTTCGCCGGCAGATTTGAGAGCCTGCACCTTTACCGCAAGGGGCTCATAAACTTCGAGTTTTGCTAAATCCGCAACCTTCCCCCTGATCGGATCGATGCCTACCCACTTAGACTTCGATTGGTGTCTCGCCCTAACCTCCATCAAAGAATCAATCGGATCCATACCCCCGTTCTCTGCCAGTGACATCGGTACAATTTCGAGTGCTTCAGCGTACGCTTGAACTGCTAACTGCTCCTTTCCTGAAAGTTTCTGGCTGTAGGCTTTGACCATGCGAGAAACCTCAGCCTCAGTTGATCCTCCACCTGCAACGACGAAAGGCTCAACCACAACGTCCCTGACAACGCATAACGCATCGTGAATAGCACGTTCAGCTTCGTCCACGACGCGTTCCGTGCCTCCGCGCACGAGTATGCTAACGGCCTTCGGGTTCTTGCAACCCTCCACGAAGGTCATCTTGTCATCTGAAACCTTTCTTTCCTCAACGAGGCCGGCTTGGCCTAAGTCGGAAGACTTCAGACCGTCGAGTTGACTCAGTATGCGTCCCCCAGTCGCTTTCACCAGTTTCTCCATGTCAGACTGCTTCACGCGTCGTACGGCGAGGATGCCTTTCTTCGCCATGAAATGTTGAACCACATCATCGATACCCTTCTCGCATATTGCAACATTCGCACCGCTATCAGCAATCTTGTCCACCATATCCCTCATGATCTTCTCTTCCTCATCCAGAAAGCCCTTCATTTGGTCGGGGTTCTGGATATTCAGTTTCGCATCAAACTCTGGCTTCTCAACCTCAAGTGGACAATTGATGAGAGCAATCTTCGCTTTCTCAATTCGCTTAGGCATACCCGGGTGTACGACCTCCTTATCAAGTAGGACCCCCTGAATCAAGACAGTATCGGTTAACGCGCCACCAGGCTTCTTCTCGACCTTGATATCCTCCACATCCGCCTTGAACGTCGTCCCCGACTTCTCGGCAACCTGCATAACGGCAGCCACCGCCAAATCCGCGATGAGGTCTTTATAGTCGGCGAGGAGTTTGCTAGCTAGGGCAACCCTCGCGACTTTTTTGAGCATCCCCCTATCGGTTGGGTTTACTTTGATTGCGAGTTTGCTGAGGTATTCAAGCGCCTTTCCGCTCGCTATCTGATAACCGTCGACGACCACGTTTGGGTGAACATCTTTGTCGATCAGGACTTGGGCTTTCGTTAAGAGTTCTCCAGCTAGAATGACTGCGGTAGTTGTCCCGTCTCCGACTTCATCGTCTTGAGTTTTGGCGACTTCAACCAACATCTTGGCGGCGGGGTGCTGAATCTCCATTTCATCAAGAATTGTGGCACCATCATTACTGATCGTCACATCCCCAAACCCATCCACCAGCATCTTATCCATACCCTTAGGTCCCAAGGAGGATCGAATCGATTCCGCGACAACTAACGCCGCGGTAATGTTAGCATGCTGAGCGTCACGACCTTCAGACCTCGAAGTCCCCTCCTTCAAGATCAGCCTCTGCTGACCTCCAATATTCACTGACAGTTCTCAAAGCCTCCGCTATGAATAGCTGAACCCAACAACGAAACTGATTTCATATAAATTTTACTACACGTAACAATTCAGCCACAAATGAAGATAATGCTGAGGAGCTGGGTTACCTCATGGATTCCGGCGTTTTTCTCCTGCAGTTCAGCTTCATGATGCCAATGCCTCCAACAATCACTGCCACAACCAGTACGATAAGTAATGGCGCACGCACAAAGAAGCTTTCAGAACTTTGCGTTAATCGATAGTTTTCAGCATCTGCCTTTGCGGCGACGGTTCGTGGCGACTCTTCGCCCGATGCATTGTTGCTTTGGTCTCTGCCACCGCAAGAGGTGCCTCAAAGCCCCAGCATCGAACCACGTCCCATGTATTTCCCAGAAACACTTTTAGATGAACAAGACTAGACACCGAAATTGATTCAGAGTGGATTCATTGTGCGGGACATTATTCGAATTAATCAGCCCATGATTGGGAAGGAGGAGATTGACGCGGTAACCGAGGTTTTGAAGAGTGGGATCCTTACTGAGAAGAGTGGGATGGGGCCTCGGGTTCTGGAGTTTGAGAAGGATTACGCGAAGTATGTGGGGGCTAAGCATGCTGTTGCCGTGAACAGCGGGACGGCGGCTCTGCACTGTGCTTTGTTGGTTGCTGGGGTTAAGGCAGGGGACGAGGTAATCATTCCCTCGTTTACTTTCCACGCTACCGCTGAAGTTGTTCTTATGACTGGTGCTGAGCCTGTTTTCGCTGACATCGACCCTGACACATACACCGTTACTGCCGAGACGGTAGAGGCGGCGATGACTCGGAATACTAAGGCGATTATGCCGGTTCACATCTATGGGCTTCCAGCCGAGCTTGATCCTTTGAAGAAGGTAGCAAGAGAGCGAGGAGTAGCCTTGATCGAGGATGCTGCGCAGGCTCATGGAGCTGAGTATAGGGGCTCACGCATCGGGTCGATTGGTGATATGTCCTGCTTCAGTTTCTACGCAGGTAAGAACATGACGACGGGGGAAGGGGGAATGGTTACTACGAATGATGATGATTACTCGGAAAGGTTGCGAATGCTTAGGTCGCATGGTGAACAGCGGCCCTATTGGCCGGTTTCGATTGGGAACAATTATCGGATGACTGAAGTGTTGGCAGCCATCGGTGTGGCTCAGCTTAGAAAACTGCCTTCGTTCCTTGAACGGCGTAGGAAAAATGCGCAGTTCCTTGGCGAAAAGGTTGGCATGCTGGGTAAGGTGGCTCCTCCCAAGGAGCCTGAAGGACGCAAGCACTCATGGTACCTCTTTACGCTTCGACTTCGGGGAGCTAACGCGGGGAAGCGAAACAAGGTGATTGAGAAAATGAGGTCTAGGAACATTGAAGCCGCAGTCTACTATGAGTCACCTTTGCATCTGCTGCCCCTATACCGCGAACGGTCAACTTCCCGGCGGCCTCTACCGGAAACTGAGAAGGCATGCAGGCAGGTCTTCTCCCTGCCCGTGCATCCTAAGCTGGGGGAACAGGAGTTGGACTACGTTTTCGATACACTGAAACGTGTGCTAACGTGACTTTTGAGCAACTTTGATTGGCATCGTTCGAAGAAGTTCATCAAGTGTAGGTTTGGTTGTTTCTCGAATCTCGTACCTAACACGCACCGCTGGCTTAGGGAGATTCATTATTCTTCGTAAGTCGATTGGAGTTCCCAAGACGAGTGAGTCGCAATCTATTGCTGCAATAGTTTGCTCTAGATCCCGGACCTGTTTCTCTCCATAGCCCATCGCTGGCAACACTCGGCCAAGGTGCGGGAACTTCTCATAGGTACGTTTGATCGAACCGACAGCGTAAGGCTTCGGGTCCACTAGCTCTTTGGCGCCGAACTTTCGTGCTGCAATGGCCCCTACGCCTTCCTTCATCCCACCATGTGTGACCGTTGGGCCGTCCTCGATTGCAACTACGCGTTTTCCACGAATTAGCGTTTCATCGTCAACCTGAATCTCAGAAGCCGCTTCGACAACTTTCGCTTCAGGTCTCGCAAATTTCACGTTCTTGCGAACGATCTCGACGTTCTCCGGTGATGCGGTGTCAACTTTGTTTATGACGACAATATCCGCCATTCTAAGGTTGGCCTCGCCAGGGTAGTATAGAAGTTCATGGCCAGGTCGATGTGGGTCAACGACGACGATTTGCAGGTCAGGTTTGTAGAATGGGAGGTCATTGTTTCCTCCGTCCCATAGAATGACATCCGCCTCCTTCTCAGCTTCGCGAAGAATTTGCTCGTAATCTACTCCCGCGTACACTACGTTGCCGATGTCTATGTGTGGCTCGTATTCTTCCCGCTCTTCAATCGTACATTCATATCGCTTCATGTCTTCGTAGGTGGCGAATCGCTCACAGATCTCTTCCGATAGGTCCCCGTAAGGCATCGGGTGACGGATGACGACGACCCGTCCATATTTCTTCTTTAGCGATCGAGAGACGATTCGAGAAACTGTGCTCTTACCAGCTCCAGTCCGCACGGCGCAAACGGAAATCATCGGAAGCTTCGATTTGAGCATGGTCGTTTTTGGGCCCATCAAACGAAAGTCTGGGCCGCTCGCCAACACCACCGACGCCTTGTGCATCACATCGTCATACGCCAGATCACTGTACGCGAGCACGACGAGGTCAACATTCTTTTCCTTGATGATTTTGGGAAGATCTATTTCTGGTAGAATGGGTATTCCTTTGGGATAGAGGCTTCCCGACAGTTTGGGGGGATAAGTGCGGCCTTCGATTCCCGGAATTTGAGTTGCGGTAAAGGCCACAACTTCATACTCTTGGTTGTTTCGGAAGTAGACGTTGAAATTGTGAAAGTCTCTTCCCGCGGCGCCCATTATGACAGTGCGAACTCGATCGGTCAATTCTCAACACTGCGTCGGCCTAGAGACGTGGCATAGTTATCTTTTTTGTCAGAAAACTATCAATGCGAGCGATCCGGCAGAGAGCGATGCTCTACGCGCGTCTTTTAACACCCCAGTGAACCAACAAAGGTGGAAGGAAGGACCATTGTCCAGCGGACCAGCCGTGACGCCACAGGAAACGAAACCCGTCGAAACGGACGTAACGCGTTACAAGGTTCGGTTGATAGCTTCGCCTTACGGTGAAGCGGAGGGTGAGCTGGTCAGGTTTCAGAGCCCGATGACTGTGGATAATCTCGCGAAGGCCTTGCCGTTCGAAGGTAGAGCTGCAAGGTGGAGAGAGGAGATTTACTTCGAAACCCCAGTCAAGATGGGGACTGAGAAGGCGAAGGATAGAGTTGAGGTTGGGACGATGGCTTATTGGCCGATGGGCTCCGCGCTATGCATCTTTTACGGCCCAACTGATCCGTACAGTCCCGTTAATTTAGTGGGGAAGATTACGTCTAACCTTGAAATGTTCTGCTCCTTGAAAAGCGGAACGAAAATACGCGTGGAGAAAGTTTAGGCCGCCGCGAGCTTGTAGATCTTAATTCTCGCATTGCCGCCGACAGGCTTCACTAACCTGCGGCGTTCCAACTCTTCTAGAATGTCTCTTGCAACGCTTAGTCTAACGTTGAATTGGGTAGCGATCGCGTAGGGAGTTAAGGCGCCGAGTTTTGAAATCTCGCCACTAAACTTCGGGTCGTCGAAATTCGGAAGGCCTATGCCCCCCGGTCCTTTCTTCTCAGCAACCGTCTTGCCCTTGGCTTTCTTGGCAGGCTCAGGTTTCTTCGCGTCGTCTTGCTGGTCCTGCTGTTTTTCCATTTGTGCTAGGCTTTTCTTTTTAGCGCCACCCATTAGAAATCACTCCTAGCGCCTACATACCAGCCGAATAAAAGCCTTGGTTTTGGAGTTGACATATTCCACGGAATGCTGTTCCCTCGCGTTCTCCCGTTCTCGCAACGTTTCAGTGAAGCCGCACTCCAGCTAAGGCCGAATGGGATCCACGTAATTGATGGGGAATTTAGCTTGCAATGGGATGCTTGTATTCCATTGCAGCCTTCGCCGGGTCGGAAGAGTTGTAGATGGAACGGCCTACGATCAGGTATGTGGAACCAGCTTTCAAGGCTGCTTTTGGATCTCCTCCCTGGGCGCCAATGCCGGGGCTGTATATGGGGAAGTTGGGTCCAGCGAGCTGTCGGACTCGTGAGATGACCCCAGGTTGAGTTGCTCCCACGATAACACCTTGTGCTTGCCACTCTACCGCCAGGGCGGTCAGTATCTCAAAGACAGGTTTTCCATGCCCGCCAGGCTGATTGGCCGTGAGTGAGTAGAAGGCTTCGGCGCCTGGGTTGCTCATGTAGGTTAGTAATATCACACCTTTCTTCCTTGAGTTGGCTGCTTCGAAAACCGTGTCAAGCCCGTTTTCCCAGCCCGCTATAGGGCTGGCGATTATTGCGTCGAATCCCATATCGAAGTAGGTACGTGCCATGAACCCATTCGTATGCCCAACATCATTCAGTTTAGCATCCATTATCGTTGGCAGAGAGGAGTCGTTTGCTAACTTGACTATGGAATCCTTCACAGCGCCCAAGCCAAGCGCCATGACAAGTTGCCGGTTAACTTTAACGCCGCAAATCGAACCCCGTACGCTCTCCAGCACCTCTCTGCTCCTCTTTAGGAGCCTTGAGGTGTCGGCGTCCTCCAAATCCAACGCAAGAACCGTTCTCGTCCCGTTCTTATCTGCGGCCTTTAGAATCTTCTCGGCAAAGGACACTCCAGAAGCCTCGTTGCGTTCCGGTTTGGAACGGTAAAAACTTACCCATACCATGAGTAACACGTTGTCGCCACAAAACCACGCCCTCCCCACAGAAACGGCTGCGTCAACCACGTTAACCTAGAATCAACTCGGCATCGAGCATGCAGCCCACGGCTCCCCGAATCGGGTTCCGCTCCAGCCTGCCGAAGCGAACTATTTGGGAAATATCGGCATATCTTTTACGCCAACAATTTTCGCGTAGAAATACTTCGCATCGCTCGTGTTATTCACGTATTCAACTTTCTCGCCGGCGGGCTTTACGGCGATGTATTTTACGAAACCGTCCTTTGGGGGTTCGCTGAGTGAGACGTAGAAGAACACGGGCAACGCGTCTGCCTCATAATAGTGTTCGAACGGTATGCAGGTTCCAACAATGTGGTTCTTTCCCCTTGTGAAATGCCAGAGTGGGAATAGGGTTCCTTCTCGGAGTGAAAGGGGAAGAAGTATTCTGACAATTGATTTTATGTCTTCAACCTCGGCGAGCATGGGCTCTGGCAAGCTTGGAAAATTTCCATCCAAGGCTTGGGTGAACGCGTCGGGTGTCTTCTTCAACTCTACGAATGACGCATACCGGTACCTAGTATCCCCCGCATCGTCCGTGAACATCCATTCCTCCCCCTTAGCGCCATCGCTTCGGTAGGCAAGAAATGGTTTCGGAGGAGTCTCGGATTCAGTGTAGGCTAGGATTGGGATGTCGCCTTCCCAATACATGTACGCCGTGAATAACCCGAGAATATGTTTCCCTTGATGCTTGAAGTACCATAAGATCTGCGATCCTTCCGTCAAGCCCAACGCCAATCTGGAGAAGGATAGTATGTCATTCACATGGACTGGGACTGGGGGTTTAACTGGCTCCACAGCGAACACCGATTTCTCTAAGCTCAGGGACTGGGAATACTTAAGGTTACGACGTTAATCCCCAACCTCTCGTGCACACTTAGAAATGGACTGACTGTCAACCAAGTTAGTCACGAACCGCAATAGATGTATTCGCAATGAATTAGTCGCGAGAGAGACAGAGATGGCACCTGCGGTCGGACTTCCTAGCACGTGCCCTAGAGAGACGAGGGATCGTCTAACATCCAATCTGCTTCTCAGCGTCCTTTCTAACGGAATAAGTCCTCTTGCTCCGGCCGGATCAAATCTCGCACTGACCCTTTGCCTGCGACGTAATCGCACCCCCTAACAATAGCCACGGGAACCCCGTCACTCTTTTTCATCACCAATTCTGCTGCTGAGGCCAACTCATCTGCCACAGCCATCTGGGTAACATTGAGTACGTACCCGAACATGTCCTTCTGGCCCCGGTAATCGATTATCGGCCGCAAACCATCGACTCCAATTGCAACGTTAACTTGCCCAACTCGCCACGCACGCCCGAAAGTATCAGAAATAATAACGCCCACATCCGCTCCCGTGAGATCTCGAATCCTCCGCTTGATCTCACGAGCGGACTTGTCCCCATCTACGGGGAGAACCGTTAGAGTGTCGGTATCTTCAACGTTTGATCTATCCACTCCAGCGTTAGCGCAAACGAAACCATGCCGAGTCTCAACGATTAAGTGAGCGCCCTGAGATCGAATAACTTTCGCACTCTCCTTCAGTATTACTTCGACGTGCCGTGGATCTTTGCCACTGACTTTCGCGATTTCCTCAGCTTTCTGAGAGGGTGTTACTGACTTGAGGTGCACGACTCCTCCCTCGGCCTTGGAGACTATCTTCTGAGCGACCACGATCACGTCACCGTTGACGATTCCCACATGTTCTTCTTTTGCGGCTTTGGCAATGTGGTCGGCTACGTTGTCGCCTTCTTTAATCAGCGGTAGCTTTCTTAGGCCTATTATCTGAATCAAACTTCACTACCCCGAGAAGAAGGATTCGAGTTTCTTTACTCCCGCCAAGTCCTCCCATTCAACGCCTAAGGAGTCTAGGACTTGTTCGAACGTGCCGCGGATGTATTCTATGTATTTTTCGCTGTCAACTTCCTCCAATCTTGCCAATTGAACTGGTTTAACGCTTGGCTCTCCGCGAACTTTCACAAACGAAACGATATCTCCCGGCTTCATCTCGGTCCCCGCCTGCTGTAGTTGCCTCGCGGCTTTGACATGTTGGGGAGTAGTTTTCGTGTAATTCTCAGGCATCCTACTCATCATCATCGAGAACGCCAAATCCCCGAGAGCGTATTCTCTGTTTCGGAGTTTCACATAGCATTCTCGAACGATTTCTGTAATCTTCGCCTTAGCGGCCTCGATGTCTTCAGGTGTCTTCACCTGGCTCAGGGTAGACACCATCTGGTAGAAGGCACTGTGTAAGAATTCCGGGATGTGTCTTTTCTTACCAGTTAAACCCTTGATGTCTACGTTTCCGTCAGGCAGTACTCCGAAGTAATTCTTCTTTCTGGAACTCAAAGCTAAATATCGATAATTCTTGTCGATTTCAAGCTCCATCTTCAGCTGGCTCGTTGACCAATCGATCAACTTGTTCAGCGCGTCCACGTCGCGCGCTCCAAGAAAGATTGAGTCAGTATCGCCGTAAAACACTTCGAGGTTCAAGTCTTGCGCTTTCTGGAGGGCCTGGGTTATTACATGCCTTCCGATGGCCGCCGTAGCTTCAGCGACGGGTGGACAATACAGAGCGAAGTTGTCCGCTCCAAAGACACCGTAGCTGGCGTTGAGTACGACTTTGGTTGCGTCTGAGACGACTTTGTACCAGCTCTTGACGGTTGGTGGTAGGGTGCGGTCTTTGGATCTTATTTTGTAGCGATTTACCCTTAGGTCTCTTAGCGAGCCTATGAGCAAGCTTTCCAAGCCTCGCTTTTTCTTGCATACCCAGTGTGGCGTTCCAGGAACAAGGTTACTTCTGCAGTCTTCATGTGGGCAGCGAACAGTCTCGTAGCCCAAGTTCCACACCTTGATTATCGAAGGGTATAGGGACGCGAAGTCTAAGACGGCTACGTTGAAGTGCACTCCAGGTTTCGGTTCAACGACAATGGCTCCCTTGTACTTCTTTCCTTTAATGACGGCCTCAGTCGTTGTTTGACCTTTGACCTGGAGGATCTCATCCCTTCTAGGGATTAGGTACCGGCGTTTTCGGTGGTGACAGAACATAATGCTTCTTATCCATCCAGAGACGCCCTGTCTTGACACATCGTCCAAGGTCATGTAACTGATGCGCGAGAGCGCGGTCATCAGCTTCATCACGAGGTCGTCGTCGAACGAGGTTAATTTGAGCACGATCTCAGAGTCACGGTAGCAATAGACACCCAAGTCACTATACGATGCTTTCAGGAAGAGATGCGGTGCTTTCTCTACTTTGGCGGTGTTGATTAGCGCCTCACCAACGGCGTCAAGTGTGTTCTCCCGATACTTCTGCCCGAAAGCGTAGATCTGGATGGAACGGTTGAAGAAGAATTTGTAGAGGTCTACGTGAACTCCATATTTCAGAAATGCTACGTCACGGCCAAGCTCGATCGGTATTTCCTCGTTCTTGAACCCCAGTCTCTGTGCTCGATGGTATAGGTACTTGAGGTCGAAATCGTCGCCGTTGAAAGTTACGATTATCGGATAATCAAGTAATGCAAGAAAGAGGGAGGTTAGAAGTTCTTCCTCGGTATCGTAGAATTCCATACTCACGTTCGGCGGGAGCTCCGCATTGCCATCAGCAATCCCTTGTCGGCGTAGGAGGAGGATCCTGTTGTTGCCGTCGGAACCCGCGAGGCTTACGCATATGACCCTCTGTTCAGCAAGCTCAGGGTCAGGTACGCGAGTTTCAATTGCTTGCATGACTTCTATATCGATAGCAGCCCGACGGTAATCCGGTACGGGGCATTCGAGTAACCTCATCCATTCTCGTGCCAATTCCCTGTATTCCGGAGAGTCGTCGCGAAATAGTTCGTCAATGTCGTTTGACGCTTGTTCCGGCAGTCTGTACTCAACCGTTGATAGTTGGTTGTCTTTGACTTCATACATCATCCCAGGTTCAATGCCCTGATCGTAGATGTAGTTCTCAACGTACTTGATATCTGCCTCCCAAGCGGTAATTGCGTCGCGAATTGAACCAGTCGGTTTTCCACCAATCGTCAATGGATCTTTGGCTACGATCTTGGTAACTTTCGTCAGTTCACCCCGTAGGGCGTCAAATCTTTCTCCTTCTTCGAAATGATCAAAGCCAAAGTTCTGCACCACATCGCGGATTCTCTGAAGTTCAGGAATGGTCTGCTTGCTGAAGCAGTAGGGTTTGTGTCCGGAACGGTCGAACCAAAAGAAGATCTTATGAGACTTCGGCTCGTATAGGCGAAGGAAGCACTTCCTGGCGTCTCCATCATATCCTATGGAGACCAAGTATGACGGCGGAATTGTTGACGGAGTTGAGGGGTTGAATATGAGTGCTTGTCGCTTGGGCACCGGTTTGGCAGGCTGCTTAAGTGCAGGGGCCGTTTCAGTGAAAAAGCTTTCAAGCGTCCTCGCCGTTCGCCAAGCCTCCGAACAACTCGCGTAGCACGCCAGCTTCCTACTAAATAAATGCGCAGTGCAAGTACATCCTAAGGTTTTGGTCACCCTTGACGAAAGACTCTCTCACCCTAGCCATCGAAGCCCTTAGCTGGATGGCGTACACGGGAATCGGGGAGAGAAGCGCCCTCCTCAAAGCATCTAGACAGCTAGGACTCAACAACTCCAATGACCTTCGTCAAGCTCACCGCTTGATAATGGAAACTAATAGATTCGAAAATTGCGTCGACTGGCTAATCTCGCAGAAAATTTCAGAGGAAACAATCGGACACGCATCCCACGGAATACGAAGCTTATTGAAAATTATATCCTACTCCAAATACGTCGACGCGAAATCTGCAAACCAGTTGGAAAGTATGGTGGCGTGGGCTAGGCAAATCTTTGGCTGGAGAGACCTCCAACCGTACGAAGAAGACATCGCGCGTTTAGTGTCCAGCAGTCCGCGCTTCAACTCCAGAGACCTGCCTGAACTCGAGAGAGCAGCCGTTGAAACCTGCCACCCAGCTTGGTATGTCGAACGGCTAACGAACATCTATGGAAGATCTCTAACCTTGAAAATTCTCATACGAAACCTACTCCCAGTTTCAACATTTGCGCGCGTGAACCCAATAAGGAACAGGGATGAAACCCTGGTCGTAGAACAGTTGAAGGCAGTGAGGGTGAACGGGGTCGACAGCGCGTATCTCTTGGAGAAGTCAACTCAACAGACTAGAGCGAAACTCTCAGCCTCAGGCGAAATCGTGATTCAGGATTTAGCAAGCATCGTGGCGGGCCTGGTCGCTTCACCTAGAGCCGGACAGTCCGTGCTAGACGTTTGCGCCTCCCCAGGTAACAAGACAACCCACTTAGCAGCTCAAATGGGTAACCAAGGTGAAATCTACTCAGTTGAATTATCGGCTGACAGGATTCTCCATTGGAAGCAGGAGGTTGCCCGTAGCGGCTGCTCAATTGCTTCGCCGATTATGGCCGACGCTTCTAGCCTCCCAATCAATGGCAAAGTTGACGTTGCGATGGTCGACCCACCGTGCTCAAACACTGGGGTTTTCGCTAGGGACCCTGTCAGCAAGTGGCGCGTCACATTGGGACGCATCGCAGAACTCTCTTTGAGACAAAGCTCGATACTTCAAGCCGCATCTAAGCATGTACGCTCTGGCGGGACCCTCGTCTATTGTACCTGCAGCATTCTTCCCGAGGAGAACGAGCTCGTCGTTGAGACGTTTCTCAGGAAGAACCCCGAGTTCTCATTGGTCCCTCAAAGCCCATTCATTGGGTCACCGGGTCTTCGAGGGTTAACTAAATGCCAGAGGTTTTACTCACACTTGCACGATTGCAACGGATACTTCATATCGAAAATGGAAAGGGCCGACTAACCGTTTCTTGCTTTCTCTGCTTGCGCTATGACCTCGAAGATTATTCGAGCGGCTGCTACAGCCGTTGCCCCAGAGTCATAGTTTGGGCAAACCTCAACCAGGTCGAAGCCAAGCATACGTTCGTTCGCTACCACCCTTGCTAAGGATAATAGTTCATCAGGCGTTAAGCCGTCGAACTCCGGGTTAGAGACCCCCGGCGCAAAGGCCGGGTCGAGAGCATCGGAATCGATTGTGAGGTAAGTGTGTTCAAATTTTTTCGCGAATGCTGCCACACGCTCGGCCGCCCCGGCCAAGCCAGCCTCGCGTATTTCCCATGGAGTCATCGTCTGAATCTTGTGCTGCATGATGAAATCGACTTCTTCCTTGCAAAGGGCACGAACTCCCAGAACAAGAATGCCTTCGGTTCCAACTTTTTCTGTTATTCTCCGGAGCACTGTAGCGTGTGATATTTTACCGCCTCCGTATTCATCCCTAAGGTCTCCGTGGGCATCGAAACTGACCACGCCTACGCGCTCTGGAAGGTTTCGGACTGCTCCTTGAGTAATTGTGTGTTCTCCACCAATTATCACAGGAATCTTCTTTGCCGATAGAATGTCCTTCGTGACGTATTCGAGTCGTGAGAGTGTTTCCTCTGCATTATCGACAATATGCAAGTCACCTGCGTCATGAATTGATACTTGTTCAATGTCTATTCCGGTTCGAAGGCTGTAGGTCTCAATGTTTAGTGAGGCTTCACGAATAGCTCGTGGAGCAAAACGGGATCCGGCTCTGTAGGTGCTCGTGTGATCGTATGGCACACCAACTACTACATAGCGCGATTCGTCAAGTGGTTTGGAAAATCCTGAAAAGTTATCAGTCTTTGAGGTGTGAAAACCAAGATTCTGCATTGACGCACGCCTCCTTCTCTGAATGGTAAACCTTTATGGCACCTCTTCTGGCGTAATAAGGCCTCTTAACCAGGAGCGGCGAAAGATTGACGGAAACATTCACAGAACGAACTGCAGGAATATGGCTACCCCTAGTATTCTACGCTGCTGGAGGCGTTTACATGCTTGCGTTTTGGGCAATGTTTAGTCCTTCAGCTTACAGCCTGCTAGCCTTGGGGGCAGTTTCCATTGTGATCGCGGCGACCCTTTTCTTAATGTCAAGGTGGGCTTACTGGCTTGGCCTCTTCACATTCCCCTTGCTTGCTGCTGAGTTCGTTTACGCGCTCACATTCTCTGTAGACGTCGTAGGCTGGTATCCGAATCCTGTTACTGCAGTATTCAACGCGTCTATGGTCGTTTACTTGTTCTTTCTCTGCTTTTCATTCTTACTCCTAATCGACAGGAGAAATACGTTGAAGAGCGATAAATTCCTGGACAAACTGCGCGGAACACTCACTCCTCCGGCTACGAACCCAGAAACCCCAAAGACGTCAGGCAGTTAACTTTCTTTCGTAACCGAAATCGAACCAAGTTTCGGCGTTCGATACCAGTACGAGGTCTTTGAGAACAGCCCTTCAATTACCGCTTTAGTGTTGCTCAGCAACAAACCGTAGACGATCGCGCCCAAGTAGCCCAGATGAAACATTCTCTTCATCTTTGAGAAGCCGAATTGCGAGAATTCCGATAACGTCACAGCCGAAGCAGCGAGCGGAGCGCTATAGATGACTAAGGAGAGAAGAAATGTGAATAGTGCGACTTGGTAACGCCAGAAGCCCATAAGCCAGAACGAAGGAGGAAAAATCGCATAATAGAGCAGGGCTACGACGAGCCCTATGATGGTCAAGGGACAGATGAAATATGTGCCTAGATGCAAGAGAGCTTCAAGCTTCTGGAAGAAGCTCAGTTTCTTGCTCCGCGCAATATCGCCACCGTACTTCCTGAGGCACTCCGAGAACCCTTTTGCCCATCTGAACTGTTGATGTCTTAGGTTATCGAAGCTCGGTGGAATCTCACCGGGACAGACTACGGAGGGGACGTAGATGTAACGCCAACCTCTCAAATGCAATCTAATCGAGAGGTCCAAATCTTCAGCCAAGGTTTCTGGGCTCCATCCTCCTGCATCCTCGATAGCCTGCTTTCTGAAAACACCACATGTCCCGCTGAAATGTGCTAAGAGGTTCCCGACATATCTGGCTCTTTGATCCACAAAGGCATAAACGTCGATAGCAAGCGAGAGGGCTTTGGCAATCCAAGAGAACTGACCGTCCAAGTAACTCCACCGAGATTGGACAAAGGCTACCCTATCGTTCACGTAAACGTAAGGCACCATCTTTCTTAGAAAATCATGAGGAGGAACGTAATCTGCGTCGAATAGCGCGATGAGGGCGCCTTTGCTTTGTCCTAGTGCGACCTGAAGCGCCCCGGCTTTGAATCCTACTCGGTCGTCTCTATGAATCACCCTCACTAAGCCGGGATATTTGCTCTCAAAGCTCTGTGCCACTTTAGTGGTGCCGTCAGTTGAGTCATCGATAACCAATACCTCGAAGCGATCGCGCGGGTAGTCCAACCCAACGCATGCCTCGAGCAGACGACCAGCGACCCGTTCTTCGTTGAATAGAGGTAGGTGAATTGAGACGTAGGGCCAGGATTCTAATGGTGGTGGCGGTGATATTTTTCTCCTCCCTCGAATTGATAGGAGGCTCAAGACCCAGACGTTAATAGCGTAAATAGAGATCAGGCCCGTAACCGTCGCAACCAGGAAAAGCACCAACTGCTGAATGGTGGAAAGATTGCCTGGGAACAGATACACTTCGTGGGCCTTCTAGGTAATGAGAAGACGACGTGACTTAGCAGCATGTATAAGGCTTTTCAGGCTGAGGCGCAGAGCTGCATTTTGAATCAAAGCAGCTTGTAATGTGAGGGTGTACCTACGAAACGAATCGACAAGGTAATAGCATTCGCGGGGATCTTGCTCCTAACACTCGCGGTAGTAATTATCGTATATTACGCAATCACCGTTCCCACTGAGGGATCATTCGGTGAGCGGTATGTGACCGCCGTAATATCTCCACCCTACCCGTTGAACCAAATTACAACATTCAAGCCAGTCACTTTGATGACCTATTTCTTCTTCTGCGGAACCATATTCGCGTTAGAAGCTAGCAAGGATTGGCTCAGTCGTGTTGGTACCCGTGGCGTAAGGGCGATACTATTAACGGCTTCTTTCGCTGCAGGATACGAATTCACCTGGAACATGTTCGCTTGGTTCACAACTTGGCTTAGAAACGGCGGGTCTCTTGATCTCACAGCCAATACCTTTCATAGCCATATTTTTCTCCCGGTGAACTTCAATTTCGCAACAAAAATATCCTTTCTAGTGTTCGCCTTGTGCCTTTACTGCTGGTACTTTCTCCAAAGTCTGCACAAAAAAGATGTTCAACCGTGATGCCCAAGGGTTTCTCTTTGGCTCGTAGGATGTGATTGCGACAATTCAGTTCGGCCTTGCGTGGCGAACGGGAGCGTATGGGACCGACTTCGGGATCCCTGCCTTGTTTACGTAGCAGCGTGAACAGGACACAAGTGGGCGCTTCCCTCTGGACTTAACCTGAATCAACTGGAAGCCACATTCAGGGCAACGTTTCTCGAGAAGTGTCAAAGCGCCGAGCTGTGGAAGAGGGAGCGAGAAAGTGCAGTTGGTCTTCCATTTTCCCGAGCAGCCTATGAAGCGTTTCTTCGTTCTTGGGTTCCTTATGATCTTCAGTGTTGAACCGCACTTTGGACATGGGACGAAGAGCGTTATTGAACCGAGCCACATCTCGCGGATTATTGAGGTAAGTTCATTGCCGACGTCTTCTTCCCTTTCTTTCAGCTCTTCGAGTATTGGTTTAAGGTAATCAACGGTATCAAGGACAACTTGCTCGCGACGCGCGCTCCCTTGTTCGATCTGTTCCATCTTCTCCTCAAGTTCTCGTGTAAATGTGACCTCGGTTACTCTGCGGCAGTACTTCGTTAGTATATCAGTCACTTGAAATGCTAGTGGCGTCGCTATCATTCGTTGGTCTCTCAAGTATCCGCGTCTGTATAGGGTCTCAATTATCTCAGCTCGGGTTGCTTTCGTTCCGATTCCAGACTCTTCCATTTCTTTGAGAAGGCTGCTTGGGTTGTAGCGTGGGGGAGGTTGGGTGTATTTGTCTTCAAGTTTTATTTCAACAACCTTCACCGAGTCCCCCTCTTTCAGTCTTGGCATAGCCAGCTCCTCGATTTTCGCGTATGGACCGTAAAGTGGAACCCATCCATTCTGGAGGAGTCTAGATCCGCGCACGAAGAAGATGCGTTGACCAACTTTGAGTGTAGCCTTGTCGCTTTGTTTAGTTGCCATTTCCCCAAAGGTAGCTAGAAATCGTCTTACGGTTAGATCAAAGAGTTTCTGTTCCTGCGGTGAGAGGTTCCGTTTCGGAGTCGTACCTGTTGGGTAGACCGCTGGGTGGGCGGGATCCCCCGACTTGCCTTCGTGGGGAGCGAGATGCCTCGCCAGCAGTACGCGCACGCTTGATTGATAGTTCTGAATCTGGCCTAGGCCTTTCATGATCTCCTCGAATCCGATTGAGGGCGGAAGTTTTTGGCTCGAGGTCCTAGGATACGAGATCAACTGGTCCAAGTAGAGGCGTTCTGCTATACTAAGGGCTAAACGCGGTGTGTAGCCGAAGTGCCTGTAGGCTTCCGACTGTAAGGTTGAGAGGTCGAATGGCGTGGGAGGAGAGAGTTCGTATGTCGACGATTCGAGACGATCAACCGTTCCGATCTTCCCTGAGCATTCCTTGATGATACTTTCGCCGTCTGCTTTGACCCCAATGCGGTCGATTTCATATGCCGCTTCAACGATTCGCCCATTCACATCTACCTTAGTTCTCAATGTCCAGAAGGGAGTGGGTACAAACGCTTGGATTTCCTTCTCCCTCTCAACGACGAACCGCAACGTTGGGCCTTGCACTCGGCCTGTGCTTAGGGTTAGGTAACGGTTACTTGCCTTGAGCGCTGATTGAGTAAGAGCGCGAGATAGGTTGATGCCGAATAACCAGTCAACTTCATGGCGACACATTCCTGCGAAAGCAAGCGGAAAATCCAGTTTAGGGAGCGCCTTCGCATACGCTTCCCTAAGTTCTCTTTCCGTTAGTGTTGAGAATTTCATCCGCCGAGCTTTCTCATCGGCGCCATTACACGCATACTTCAAAACAGTGTAACCAATCAGCGATCCTTCGACGTCATAATCGCAAGCGTTTACGAAACGATCCGCCTCTTTCGAAACCTGCGTGATTGCCCGTATCCATTTCTCCTGTCTCTGCTGCCTTCGTTCCGCCAAATGCTTTGGCTTCCAAGAGCAATCCCATACCGGGTATTGGGAGGTCGAACCACTACCCTTCGCGGCCACCGCATAGAGGTGGCCAAGCGCAGAACATACTAGGATACGGTCTTCATTTTCCACCTCAAAAAACTGCACGCCGTTGACGCTGATTCTTTTCGCTTGATTCCTCCCGCCCAATGCCTCGGCGACATGAAGGGCTGCGTCTGGTTTCTCAGTGACAATGAGTGTAGTGTTCAACTATCGAGGCACCATGTTCTGTTCGTTGCGAACTATCAAGCTCTTGACTGCTTCACCCGTTTCTGTGAGGCTCATTAACTTGGAAAAGTACTCGGCTTTGGATAGTTCCCCGCCGAAGGCCCTAAGCCAGTTGGCGTATTGGGCTTCTAGGTTTGCCAGCGCGACTTGGTGGAGGCTGCAATATTCTGAATGTGATACCCTAGGTTTTTCGCACAAGGAACACTGGTCGACCATTTTGCCAACCGTCAGTTAACATCTTCGAGGGTGGGTTCGTCTTGCATTCGTTCATCTTGCTTTTCTCATGCGCCTCGTGGGTCGCGCGAACGCCCATGTAAAGCAAATCATGGCCCCACACGCCAGAATTTGAGTAATGGAATATTGCCACAATGGATCCAGCGACAAAACAGGAGCCTCAACGCTTAACAACCAGTTTCCAAATCCACGGAATTGCGTTATGCTCTGACTCAGCGCGCTTATCCCATTCCAGAACCAGTTTGATCCTAGCAAGAATGGGACATATAGAAAGCAAACGAATACCGCGAGCGACAAAATTATGACTCTGATCAAACGCATATGTGCCAATGGATCTACCTCGGGGCCGATCCATCGAGGGAATATCCTCGTGAACGCGTCGTACCAAGCTACTAACGACACTATTAGCACCCCAAGAACCGGCAACCATTGCAGCTGAATGCCAATCCCGCCGATACTGAGCTCATTAGTCATAGCACCAAGTCCATGAGACGTCATGTAAAACACGAAGAGCAGGTCAAGTAAGAGGACGATGATCGTTACGCCCAGAATCAATGAAAGCTTGCTTGAGCGATTCGAGGCCAAATTCTCCACTTCCTGTATCAGTTGTCCACAGACGAATTTGTTACCGTACGCACAGGGGCTATAAAGAATATCTGCCCCAATGTTACAAAGGAAACAGCTTTGTCAAACCAGAGGACGGAAATCATAGGCCGCGGCACTTGGCTCGATATGGTCGCCCGCCGGGTTATCGAGCGCGAAGAGAAACTCGGCAGAGAGGTAAGCGTTCTTCGGACCGAGAGTGGTTTGGGCGCTTCCGGAATTCCACATATTGGCAGCTTAGGAGATGCCATCAGGGCCTATGGGGTGAAGATCGCCCTCGAAACTCAAGGCCGAAGGGCCGAGTTCATTGCGTACTCAGACGATCTCGACGGGTTGAGGAAAGTCCCATCTGGAATGCCAGATTCTCTCAAGAATTTTCTAGGTCAACCCGTTTCTGCGATTCCCGACCCATACAACTGCCACCAGAGCTATGCTGTTCATATTAATTCCTTACTCAGAGATGCGATGGATAAGTGCGGGGTGGAATATGTTTTCCACTCTGCGACGGAAGATTACCGAAAAGGGATGCTGCTCGACCAAGTCCGAAAAATACTCACGTCAGCGGAGAAAGTTGGGGATATAGTGAAGAAAGAGGTGGGGCAGGAAAAGTACACGGCTGTGCTGCCTTACTTTCCGATTTGCGGTTCCTGTGGACGAATATACACTACGAAGTCAACTTCGTATGACGAGAAAACCGATAAGCTACTCTACGCGTGCGAAGGTGCAGCTGAAATCCGAGGGCAACAACTAACTGGCTGCGGTTACAAAGGAGAGGTAGACATCAAGGATGGAAGGGGCAAGCTTCCCTGGAAAGGCGAGTTCGCTGCGCGCTGGACGGCTCTTCACATAAATTTCGAAGCTTATGGAAAGGACATATTCGACTCGGTTCGCATCAACGACAAAATCTGTGAAGAGATACTCGGCTATCCTCCACCCTACCATGTGCGTTACGAACTTTTCCTCGACAAAGGTGGAAAGAAGATTTCAAAATCGAAATCAGCGCTTGACGTGCTCACACCGCAGACATGGTTCAAGTACGCCCCACCCAACTCTCTAAACCTCCTGATGTTCAAACGAATTACGGGAGCTAGAAATATTGGCGTTGAGGACATTCCGACTTTTGTAAATGAACTAAACAACCTGGAAGAGATCTACTTCGGCTTACGCAAGGTTAGCGACGAGAAGGAGACTACCAAACTCAAGGGCCTGTACGAGTACTCCTACTTCCTCAAACCCCCACCAACTGCAACCTCCCATGTGCCATACAATTTGCTTGTGTACCTTGTGACAGTTTCGCCACCTGACAATAGAATGGACTATATCGACAAGAAACTTCGCGAATACGGCTATCTCAAGAATGATGTAACCCCTGAAATTCAACAACAGCTGGATTATGCAACGAACTGGGCGAAAGATTTTCAGGAAATCCCGGAAACAAAGATAGAAATCAAAAACCCAGAGAAACTAGCGATAGAGGACCTAATAGCAATCGTAAGAAACGAAACCGACGAGAGAATTCTACAAAACAGCATCTTCAACTTGGCGAAGAAGTACGCCATCGAACCTTCGAACTTCTTCAAACTCCTTTACACCATCCTGCTAGGGTCACCCCGCGGACCCAGACTGGGACCATACATCAAAGCAATGGGCAGTGAAAACGTAGCCCGCGCGCTTGGGCGAGCGATCGGAACCACGCCAGCCTCTTGAAATTAGGTTTGTCCAAGCAACGAAAGTTTTGAGGGAAAATGTGACAGTATATAAAGAACACTGGAGAGGCGAATTTCGTGGCTGGAAGCATCCGGAGTTACTTTTACGCCTTAATTGCTCCCCGGGAGACCTCCCCTAACTCAGACGCGCGAGCTCTACGCTATGATTACATACTGTTGCTCAAACGGTGATCTTGCTCTCTTACGAACCCTAATGTCCTCGATTCCGCATTCATTAGGATCAGTTTGCTCACGACTCGGAGGCGCGGATAGTCTGGGAGGGCGTTGTTCTCGATGAAACGAGTTAATTTATCCGACAGTCGTTACTGGTTTAGTGCCCGCCCTTAATGTGAGCCATTAAAGGTACAACCAAAGGGGCAACGGGCCCGTAGTCTAGTCCGGATTAGGACGCTGAGATCCAACTCGCGTAAGCCTGCGGAGCCGGAAGTCCTGGGTTCAAATCCCAGCGGGCCCGCCACACTTCCCCGACGACGCGAACAGCCTTAACCAAACCTGAAATAAACCAGTTCGTCGATGGACACGCGCTCCGCCGTAGTTGCCACCAAATATCATGGAGAGAACTTGGTGTTAAGTTGGTCAACATGCTAACTGAATTCGCTAAAGAAAGAGCGTCGGCCATGGAGTAAAATATCGGGCATGATAGACTCTTTGACAAACCCGACTTTTCCACACGGAGCGACCAGGAGAACACTATGGCAGAGTCAAAGCTAAGTTGAATTGCAAGGATGCGAGAGTAGGCGGTTACTTCTTCTTTTTCTTGACCTTCGAAATTATGAAGAGGATAACCCAGACTACAACCATCCAGACAACAATATCGAGGATTAGGCGTACTAGACGGATGACCCATGGGAAATTCTGAGGAGCCACAACCCTCATCTCCAACCATGTGAAAGGAACCCCATAGTAAACCGCTCCCGCCTCGCACAACGTAATAACGCAGTCGGGAGTACTAACAATTAGCCCAGTAAGGAGCGTTATCACGACGCCAGCTACAAATGCGTAAACCAATCTTTTCTTGCTAGACTTCAACATCTTCACCCGATTGATTAATCGTAGCGTTCTGAGGAACTTGTATTTAGAGACTGACCCATCAGAAATGGTTGACAAGTGCAAGCCCATATCTCATGGAGATTGTCGGCGACGACGAGACCAATTGTACTCGTTTTTGTCAAAGTCAATGTCTGCGCGCATGAGCCCCATAGCATTAGCCATAGCAGCTACGTTTTTTCAAGGGTTTCACAAACAACACAGCAAAAGCGTCTCCCTACTAACGCAGATCAAACACTCTTCCAAATCGTCGTCGCCGGTCAATCTTCGTCTTTGATTGGGGTTGGGTCGCGCGATTCACACGAAAATCAGAGAAAAGCAATGCTTTGCGTGGAGTTTGTTCGACTGGTCAATTCCACAATTTCTACAATGGAAACGACGACCTCAACAATTCAAACATCGGTTCCACTAGAAAACATCCCAGCGAACACCACTACCTCGTCTGGCGTTGCAAAGCGATTTTACATTCTTATCGCCTTAGCGATTGCCACTACTCTTTGCGATCATTCTTGGGACTTGCAAACGCCACGCTTGATTATGTGCGATCCTTGCATTTGGCGAACGTAAGTGGAAATTTACTTCGGTCCGAATTTTGTGGGCTCGAAATTCTAGCCTACCGTTACGAGTGTATTGACGAGTAATACTTCCGATAGGTTGAAAATCTTACGATCGCTTTTATTGATCCACTACCTTTCGCCTGGTTGTGGGTATAAAATGAATACTTTCGATGGCCTTGAAGAAATCATGTCCCAAGGGGCCTACCACAAGGAACTGTCGAAGCTCCAGAGGCTTGTAAGTATCTTTCGTTAGAACAGTGAACCGCCGTACTCTGGACAATCGGGACATTACAGCCTGCAGACTAAAGCCGAGAATGGATGCGAACACCAACAAAGAGTTGGCGATTAGGTGCGTAGGTAATTTTGGCCTGGCTTCCGTCCTAATTCAAAGCGTTTCTCAGAATTCCTTCTCACCCTAATTTTGGGGATAGGGGAATGCCGTTCACGCCCTTGGACTTTCGGTGTTTGGGAGCGGACTTTGCCTGCCTTAGTTAACGATCCGTGAGTTGGTAACTGTTACACCTCCACTTATGAACAACGAAAGGAGGCTCCAGCGTAATTAGTCTTTATCATGTCTCCCTCCCACAACGTTTACTTCTCTTTACCCCGTTTACAGGGGCTTCGAACCTGTTTTCCGTGATTTTGTTGCGCCTTCTTGCGACCATTGGGCGAACTCTTATATCGAATTTCGATACGTGCGCTGATTTGACCCGTATGAGCCGCTGTTCCTCTTTCATCTGTACCAGTCCTGCGAATTGGACGTGCACAGAGTGCGGCCGCGCTTACTGTTTCTTCCACACGACAACACACGGGCATGAGGTTTCTGAACGAGTCTTACCCGTTAGTTCGTAAACCAAGTTTAGCGCGGGTTTCATCCTGCAATTAGGCTGGTGCTACTGCTCCCGTTAAGCTATTGCCAGCGCGTCTTCGAAGAAGTAACGTGTTGCGCCGAGGGTCTGTATCTCTAGCGAGCGCACATTCACGACCAGAGGAAAGTTCGCTACGACATCTCCGATTACGAGACAACGATGTGGAGGAAGATCCCGCACGACCATACGGATCGTATCACTGTCAACTTTAGCTACTTTTGAAACGATCTCGAGGTCGTGCTCGTTGCTAAAGTTGAAAAGGAATACGTTGTCAGCTTGACGGTAGATACTGCTCTGAATCGTATCAGGTTGGTTAGTTACGAATGTGGTGAATAAGCCCAAGTGCCGCATTCGGGTAACTACGTCATCCCAGTAAGTTTCTCTCAGGTACAAGTGTGCCTCTTCGGCGAACAAGAAGAGTGCGCGGAGTTTCTGCCGGGATAACAGGTCCGTGAACTTGCTGATTAGCAACTCAACAATGATTCGTCGGAGAGCTGAGTACTGGTTCTTCATATTGACGACCAGGGCGCAGCCAGTGGAATGGTTTCTGAAGAGTTCTTCCAGGTTCAAGGCGGTGCGGGCGTCGTCGGTGAATATGCCGGAGTCGTCTAAGGTGTTGAACCTGGCCTGAAGTGCGTCCTTAATGCTTTCGTGGCAGTCTGCGTTGGCAATTGCGGCGCCAAGAGCCGTCATCGTTAGCTGATTCTGCCGTTCAAGGTCGCGCCAGATCCGGCTGAATATACGGGCAGAGTTCTCGGGTAGCGCAAGCGCGTAAATCAATGTACCCAGCAAGGTGCTAAGCCCCACTTGGCTTAAGCTGAACCTTAGGTTTAGCCCGGGGATTAGAGAGATTATCTTCGGTGACAAGTGCATCTCGCGGCCGTCCGTAGATCGACCCAAGTTAACATATTCACCATTCACATCCAAGACGACTACTGGTGCACCTTCATGAACGAGGCTCGTCACGAGAAGTTTTGTAAGATGTGATTTACCTGTTCCTTTTCTACCGGTCACAATGTTCAGCCGTCCGTCGAGGGCGGCTAGGTCAGAGTTGATATGCGGAAAGCGGTGTGAGGAGCCGATTTCGAATGCATGCCTTGATGATAGGTTCTCCAAGAATAGTTTCGCTGGCATTGCTTCCACATGGGAGTGGTTCCTTGACGGCAACCATGCAACGTCTCTCGTTATGCGTCCGTTCTCGATGGCTCCCCTGATTTTTCCAACCAGTAATCTCGTATCTTTCAAAACTCTGATTTGTGATGATACTTTGAAAGGATCGACCTCATCGCCTGAAAGTGAGCCTTCGGATATGCCATCCCTGAGTAAGTCTTCTAGAATACCGGGTATGTTTGCGTATTGAATGTCGATCACCTGTACGATTAAGGAACGCTGTTTGACTCTGTCCGTTACGAGTAAGTAGTCCCCTTTGTCGACTTCCTCATCTGGGAAGCATAAGAGTTGCATGTCATCAGCTTCTTTTCTGAGAATCTTCAATGAAGAGCCTCCCAAGCGGTCCCGAAGGGACCAAACAATGAGTGCCTCAGAGCAAGTTTAGGCATCATCTGAACTCCGAATTCAGCTTGAGCGAACGCTTGCATGGCAAGAACGTCCATTGCTGTGAAAGTCGATAGCACGTGAGCCATTCTGAGGGTTTCAGGGTAACCTTGATCTACAATATCTGTGCCAGCAAGTTGAGCAAACTCCTTTATCGCGGCATCGGCTGGAATCTGCCTGTCGATGTCGATTCTGAACGGAAACCCGAACCTGGCGAGTTTTGCAACAAAAACCCGACCCAAGAACTGGACCGGATAGGGAGGAAATTGCTCCGTTATCTCCGTGTCAACATCTAGCAAGCATGGATCTGATTCATGTTCAAGTAGCTCGGTTAGTCCTTCATTTCTTATTCGCAGTTTAGTTTTCTTCGATATGGCGATGAGAGCACTACCTGAACCGCGCGCGAGCTGCAAGATCCGTTCGAGTTCTCTGGAAGGGTTGTCGGGAGTTCCGGCAGTAAGCGAGCCGTCAATTAGCAGGAAAGCGTTTTCAACAGAGGAACTTACGTTATACTGAAGCCAACGCTCAAGCATGTTACGGACACGTTTCAGTAAACTGTCAACATTTGGCTCACCAGAGAACGGTGGTAGACCCAGACTTGTAAAACTCTGCGAAACAAGTGGACTATTGTAGCCGAGCGAAAATACAAACGGGCCATACCGTACATAGCGATATCGCTTAGCCTCAAGAACAACCACGGCTCCTCGAAGTGCGCAAAGCACCCCGTCCGCTAACTCGCCAAGCTTGATGGATGAAGTGTCAACTGCGATTACCGGCCGACCTGTAGCAATAGGATCAAGCTTAACGAGGTGGTCGTCATTGGCGGCGGCGAGATCTAGCGTGAAACCGGCGGCACCGTCATATTGTGTACTTCCGAAATTGGGTGCGACATCAGGTATAGGGTAGAGTCGATTTCCCCTGATGGCGTCTATTGAATCGCGGCAGAAGTCTAGGAAATGCTTTGGGACTGCGCTGCTCGAGTCCTCCGGGCAGAGAAAGTTACTTATCTTCTGTTGTGTAGCTGTGGATTGGTGGGTGTGGCGGCTCGTTCGACTCCATCCCCCATTAGCGGGCTGATTCCCCAAATCTCCCGCTGCCGCCGCACCCTCTCTAAGTGCGGTCATGAACCTTCACATTCCGAGGGCCTAGGAATTACCTCCGCTTCGTAACTCCACTAAGGACCGCTCAAGCTCCATGAGCCCTTTGGAAGTAATTCGATACCTACCTCGATCAGGGCGATCAATCTGGCTAGACCGCTGAAGTTGAACGAGGACGTTTCTAATCGTCTTCGGCGCCCTGCCAATTCCAGTCGAAATCTCTTCAATACTCATTGAGTCTGATGCCCGTTTACCCATCTTGCCCGCCAACTGAGCCATGAAAAGGAGCACCATAATCGCTTTCTCAGCCGGTAGGTTAATTCGGGTTAGAAGCAGTTGCCCGGTCGAAGTCATTCTTGCGAAATCACCGACTCTGTCGGCGAGTCCCGCAAGATCAGGAACATAGACAAGTCTCTTCGCCACATCGTATGAGGGGACCGCCTGGATGAGGAACTGCATCACTTGCGGTACGATCTCTTCGACCGACCCGATGCCCTCATAGTGCATCCCGTCTACGTCTATGTGGACCTTCACCTGCAAAGTTTCAGTTTGTGCCATCCTACTCACTTTCCCCTGCTAGATTTTAGTTTGGGAAGAACTTGTTCGCGAAATAGATGCAGGCCGAGCGTTGTTACCCGGTACTCACCTTTTCCCTTCCTTTCCGCTAGGCTCTCACCGCACAGTTCGCTGAGTCTGCCCGCCACCGTGCCCGCCGATTTCTTGGTTGCAACGATCAGATCCGCTGATTGGACTAGATCTTTGTCTGACTTGCCCAACATCTGTGCGATCCGAGCCTTGGCCAAATGGAGAAGCAAAAGTTCGCGGTCCGCCAATTGATCGATTGGAACTGTTACCACAACCCCTTCGGGTGTCACCGCGAGAATTCCTTCGCAGGCTTTTGCTAGCTCGTTGACGTCTACGGACAAGGATAGGTGGGACGCGAGTTCAAGTTGGGGAATAGCCTTGTTGAGGAATGAGAGAACTTCCTGCGCGACCTGGTTGGATTGGCCCGTGATTTTCTTTTCAAGAGTTCCATACTTGATGATAACTTCTAGCGGCTGTGCTAGGCTTGTGAGTTCCTGTTGGCCTTCCGGCAATTTACTTTCATTTCACTTTCAATCCTACACAGTATAAAAGCTTTGAAGTGCGCGATAACCCTGCTAGGTGTTACTTTGCTTGAATGCAGACGTTTGTGCTGGTTCGAGCAGAATCACGTCAGAATTGATAGTTCTGCTAGATGTTACTCACATTCGGTTCAGACGCAAACTAACGTGCAACAGCTCAAGAATAGAATGTTTTAAAGCATAATGAAGCTGAACTACAGTGCAATTTGGACTACAATCAGTTGAAACGGGTTCTGCTTCGAGTCTTGGCGGATAGTGGACCGTTGGATAGCGACTCACTTCTCCAGACTCTAAGCTCTTCAGGGAAAGTACAGTCTGAGATTCATGCGGTGCGTATGGCGTTAGTGCGCTACTACCGACAAGGCTTGTTGAAACGTGTCCGCAGCGGCGGCCAGTTCACGTACTCGCTGACGGACCGTGGGATTAGGCGTCTTGAATGGCTTGAAGGGCAGGCAGAGGCGTGATCACATTAGAACCTTGCGAATGACTAGTCAAGGTCATTTGTCACGTCAAGATGAGGATACGGTGAAACTGATTCCACTAAGCGAACCCGTGTTCTACTCGGTGGAAATAGCCTTAACCGTTTTTGCGTGCGCTCAATTAGATTGTGTTGAATATGAACAAAAGCACACTGATGATTATTGGAGCAGCGCTCGTTGCGGTTCTCAGTTTGGGATACGCGGGGTACTCGATGTCAGCGTCCCCGCACATGGCGACAGTGACTCAGCAGCAGTATCTGACGAATACTCAAAACTTCTACAGCACACAAACTCAAACCATTACCGCCACCAATACGGTAACCAGCGCCGCGGTCACCACTAATAATGCGATCAGTTTGAGCAACGGCGGTGGGCCTGGTTACTATCAGAGTTGTGGATACTACGGATGTTACCCCGCACAAGGCTATCAGTATACCCCATGCAACAGTAGTGGCAGCAACACAGTAACGTGCTACGGCTACCTAATTCAAAACGGAAACGGATGCACTCAAATCTCGGTCCTCACGACCGATCCAGCCTATTGGAATTCAGGCATCCAGTATGTACATTACACATTGCAAAATTTGCCAGCATCATACCCGCCAATCGGAAGCTGGGTTGACGTAACCGGACAGCTGAGTATCACGAACGCAAACATCGCCGCTGCCAACTCTGCTGCTTGCTCACCCAACACCCTCAGCGTCACTTCCATAACACCAACAAACTCCCCATAGAGTACAGGACGCACTAACACCTTTCTCACAGAATCCAGTGATGCATTCTCGCGCTCGAGAACGTTTCCCTCTTTCTTTTCAGAGTTTTACAATCGCCCCCTGGTTTGCTCCTTAAGGACTCTTAGGATGGTAAGTACACTAAGTCGTTTTATCCCTATTAATACTATTAGTACTCTCAATACTCGTAGGCCTGTGCAGTACACTAAGATGCCGGTCTGACCTTAGGCAGCACATCCTGGCTGATCCATTGAAGCCCAGCTCCGGAAAGTGAGTACCTGCCCTGCTCAGCGATGAGCTTGCCCTCCTTTCTCAACTCACTAACCCTCGCGCGAACAACATTATCCTTAACCGCCTTCCAACTTGTTCCGAGCAAATCGATCAATTTGGCGTCTTCAATGGGTGCGGGATTACTGCCATATAGAATGAGACCAATGGCTTCTTTCGCTGAAATCTTGTCGAACGGTATAGTGAAATGCAGTTTACCCTCCGAAGTAGTTTCAAGAATGCCCGCAAGTTCCTCCCCCGGAGCGAAGGCCTGACCCGGTTGCTCACCTAAAGCTTGCATCCCACCAGCCGCCACAGGCTGCGATTGCATTAGCTCTTCGAACTTCCCCTGCACATAGTCGAACTCTCCCTCAAGTTCGACCTCGAAGTTCCCACGACGGATCCTGAACCGCAACTTCCGTTCAGACAATTTGACTCACCGTAACAGACCCAGAGGGTTATTTCACATTTGTGAGTTCGTCACCCACACTTATCAGAAAGACGGTTATTCACCAAATTATAGTCTCAGGAGTTAGGTTTTGTGAACGAAGTTCTTTATTTGAACGTTAGACGAATTGCGCTGCGCGGAACCATGCCTGCGTTACTTTCACGACTTCTTGGATCATCAGTAATCTCTCCCAACAACGACCTCCCTATCGATTCTAGTGAATAATTTGACTTAGATCACTACCATTGTGGAAACCGACTTGGTTCAGGTCACTGTAATAGTCATGGTTTGGCTGAGCTATCCATGCTAATTCATCGAGGGGAGCGAGTGACGGTTAATGCTGAATGATCAGCGATCGCGTTTCTACGTTACCGTATTTGTTGCTTCCCTCGGTATGGGTATGAACATGTATTTCATACCTGTATTTGCCCAATCGTTCGGCGCAACGTTTGTGGATCTTGGGCTTATCGGAACGGTTTGGGCTCTTGCGACAACGATTACTCCGTTTTTGATGGGGTATTTGGCTGGCGAAATGAAATGTGTGTGGGTGTACGTTCTCTCATTGACGCTCAACGCATTCGCTACCTTGTTTCTTGTTCTGTCACGTTCGGTGGTTGACATCATCGTCTTGCGGTTTTTTGGTGGAATAGGAATGGAGGCGTTTTGGGTGACCGCGGAAATTATGGTTACAGACCTTGCGCCGATGGAGGCGCGCGTGAGAGAGATGGGTCGATATGGTGTCGCTTTAGTGTTGGGAGTCTTAATTGGCCCGTTGATCGGAGGGGTAATAACTCAAAGTCTTGGCTACGTCAATCTCTTCATAATTTCAACCGTTGTAATTGTGGTTTCCACCGTACAAGCTCTGGGCTGGCTAGTTTCAGGCTATAGGGGAACAGAGACGCTGCCTTCCCAGAGTTTCTCAGGTTATATACGGATCCTCAAGCGGCTTTTGCCTTTGTACATGATGATCATTTGCTACGGGATCATATGGGGACTGATTACAGCCATTTTTCCGGGTTACGCGAATTCGATCGGGATTAGTGCTGTCCTGATCGGTTTTCTCTTTAGTGCTTTTGGTGTGGCGAGATTGTTCTCATATGCTACCGCGCATCGATACTCGCGATTCGGTGCGATGAGAACGCTCTTCTTCGTTTCACTTGTGATCTTTGTGGGGCTGCTTACCATCGCAATCTTCCCGATGTTCCTCCCATTATTAGTAGGCATGATGCTGATTGGGGGAGGCGTCGGTGTGGTCTTCCCCGTTACAATCGACATCGTCTCACGAAATTTCCCCGACGAACGGGCCACCACAGCTGTGGCGTCATATGAAACGGCAATCAACATCGGTGGAACAGTGGGCCCTTACATTTTTGGAATGCTAACCGTCATCACAACAATCGGGAGAAGTTTCCTATTGATGTCAATCTTCGGAATCTTCATGGCCCTCTTCGCGGTTAACGGAACAACTAAAGCAAGAAAATGATTTTGTACGATGCCGGCACGTGCGCGCCGGAGTTCAAATCTGGCCATCATTGATCTCCGTCTGTTCTACTACTTCGTTAGGTGTAGTTCCATGAACTTCGCGCCCTTAATGGGATTATATCGGTAAGGTTCGATTTCCTTGAAGCCAAGTGAGAAGTATAATGCGATAGCGGTTTGCATGGTTGGAACGATGTCTAAACGCATTCTCCTGTAGCCAATCTCACACGCATCTTCAATCACTTTCATCGCCAACGCCCTTCCAAGCCCTAAACCTCGACACTGCGGCCGCACAAAGAGACGTTTCATCTCGCAAATCTCTTCCGAAATCCTTCTCAAGGCCACGCAACCGGCAGGATTGGAATCATGAAACCCTAAGAGGAGCCGGCCGCTTGGCGGAGAGTAGTCGCCAGGAAGTTCATTAAGCTCTTTCTGGAAGTTCTGGAATGAGAGGTCGAATCCAAGCGAGTTCGAATAGTCAATGAACAGATCTCTGATCTGCTCCAACTCACGCATGGAGGTCGCTGAATTGACCCGCAGCATTACCTAAATCCTACTCTACGTGAAAGCAAAGCTTAGTTATCTTTCCCGCGCTCACACGAGAATCCAGTTCGCCAAGGTACTCAATAATCTCGTCCATACTAACGCGCAGAGAACAATACGAACCCAGAAACGAGAAACGGCTGGAAACTGGGCAACGTAGGGTCGCCAACCTAGACCACAACATCTTATCCTGAGTGGGGCTAATGACGCGCACCGCGCCAGAAATTCAAACTGACGACGGTTCAATTTCCGTTGCGGGCATTATCAGACACACAAGCGAGATTAAACGAAATTAATAATGAAGAAATATCCCTCATCTACCTAAGGCGAAGGTCAGTTACCGTTCCAAGGATCGCACGATAATCTATGACTACGGATAGAAGATTTGTGCAGCTACAACGAGGGATATTGCCTCCACGTTTGAGTGAAATTCCTGAAGGTGGAGTTTGCATCTCGGCTTTCGTTGTTATTTCTCGACGAGGAGACGCAAAGAGCGTTCTGATGGGGAAAATTAACAAAAACGCCGCGTGGGATCATATTGGTGCTCTCGACCTAGTGCGAGTGGAACGGCATAGCAAAGGTTGGATGCTTCCCTCATCCCATTTGATATTCGGCGAATCGCCACAGGACGCCGCCGTGAGAATCCTGAGAGAACAGTTAGGAGTAGAAGATCAACGCCTTGAGATCCCTCAAGTGTTCTCAGAAGTCTACGGAGCCCTAAATCATTGGGATCTTGAATTCGTCTTTCTAGGCGAAAGAAATGACGTGCCCAACCACGAGGCCTGGGACGAGTTGAAATTCATTGACTTAACGAAAATTCGAAAGGAGGAGATAACAAGATCCCACGAAGACATCCTAGCCCATATCGGAAAATGGCAGCAATGACCTGACCACACTCTTTGCAGAAGTGGCCGTCTCATAACCACATCGTAGCTCGAGAACACTTGAGTTGCAAAGCATCAGGCGATATCCCCGATTCCCTCTCAAAGGAAGAAGGGCTCGCACCGTGACGACCGAACTTCTCTGAAATACTTGCGTCAGATCGAAATTGACGGGCAATGAAGGTGGTCTCACTATGACGTTTTGAAAGATTGCGCAATAACAGGGCTTGTGGAGTGGTCAAAAAAATGGGGTTTTTCGGTTACGTAGCTTTCTAAGCTTAACGAGGTGGCGGAGGAGCTGGAACCCAGGTTACTGTAGGTGGTTGTTGTCTTCGTCCGTACACAACCAGACCTGCTGTTGCAACTACGACTGCTACCAGTATCGCTACGATCGCAACGTAACCGAATAGGGAGTTGTTCCGGGTTAGAGTTTGAAATTGCGATGGGTTTCTGAACGGGTGCTGTTGTAAGGGTTGCTGGACTGGCGGAGTCTGGATTGGATACGGGGTTGGAGATGTGGGTTGGTACGGGTATGGGTATGCTTGCGTTACTGTGGTAGTGGCGACTTGCTCGCTTCCTACTACGGCTTGGAAGGTTTCGCTAGTTGAGGTTACCAGATCGCCGTACTGGCTGCTGTAGAGAGAGACGGAGATTGTGACCGTGTGGCCTTGGGTTGTGGGTGGTAGGTTGAAGCCTAATTGTCCGTTGAAAGTGATGCCTCCGTCGGGGGATTGTAGAACACTGTTCACCGAGCCAAGGGCCACGTTTGAGGTGGCGTCGTATGCGTTGCCTGTAGCGTATAGTTGGTTGCCGAATGTTGTGGTGCAGGTTGCTGACATAGGCACTACGATGGGGACGTTAGAGTAGGAGTACGTTGTGGGCATCACGGGATAGCTGAGTACTGCCGCACAGGGTTGAGCTTGAGCCGAGACGATGTTACTGTTCGCTCCGACTGCGATGATTGCTATGATCAGCACAATGCCGAGTAAAGCGAAGTTACGGGTTTTCGCGTGTGTCTGAACCAATTTTTATCACTACCACAACTACAGCGCGTAGTCGCGTATAACCAGTGTGGACGAATCATTCACTGCGAAGCCTCACAAACTACGCGTAGCACACGATTTGTCGAACTGATTGGACGCGAAGATTATTTGGGATAAGTTGGTGCTTCAGTCTGCGCAAGCTGAAACGAATCATGCTCCGCAGCCTAGGTGAGCTGCAATCGTGAATGTGTCAGATAATAAATAGATAAACGGCTTCGTTGAGAGTCATCCATTCCAGTGCACTATCAAACGAGAGATCTTAACATGAATCCTCACTTCGTGGGCCTTCAACGAAGTTAAGATTCTCATACTTGAAATTCATTCATGGTGTACCCCACTAGTGGGGACGATTCGTCCGCAACGAGTAATTAACGACAAGTGTAACTACAACGTATAGTTTCAAGCGAGGTGAAAAGAAGTTGAGTTTACTCGACACCGTCCTGCAAACGACCACGCATACCTATCCTGCGCGAGGTATGGGGTTTGGTGGGTCGTTCATCTTCGGAGCTATCAGCGCCGTCTCAGTCCTCCTAATCACCGTCGGCGTGTTTTATGTCCTGATAAAACTCGGAAGCCTCCTAGATGCTCTGAAGGAGAAAACAGAGACTGGTTCCACAAAGAAATGACGCCCAAGCTAGCGTAGACTGGACCGTACTTGGATCTTGGACCGCTTTCCTCCCCTCTTTTCTGCTTGCGATACTCTCAGTTGTTACAATGTAGCGTAGTGCGTCATTAACTATCAATATCAGCCCGCCCTCCCAAAACAATGAACGATGGGTCGCCGTTTGTTGAGTTGGTTTGTGATCTGTCGATTGCTATTGCTTGTGCCTCTGCTGACGAACGAGTAAGATCTGTTAGTTGCTGGATGTCATTACAAGCAATTCGCTAAGACTATTGGGTTCGATCTCAAGGCTTCTTATTCAGCCAGTCTTTGAGAGCCTCTTCTATGGCGGCGCTAAGATCACCTTTCTTGCCACCGAGTCTCTTCACAGTCTCCAATCGCAGCCGCCTCTCAACCTCGTCTGAGATCACTATGTACAGTTTACCCAAGTCGCCATCAACCCTTATTGGAATTAAGCTACGCATGACATAAGGATGTATATTTAACTATGCTTCTCAACTTAATGGTTTGGTGAAGGTGCGCTAATTGATGCTGATGAACGTACGGTTGAGAAGAAAGAAGGCTTTCGAGGACCTTTTCTAGGTTTGGCCTTCATGCAAGCGTTTGAACCTGGACCCCTGGCAGTTACTTCCTCAGGGTAGTTCTCAATAGAATCACGTTATAGTTGGTTTGAGATTGGTGGGTCTACAAGATGAATGGTAAGTGCTTTCTGGATATGCGTTACATGCTCCGTTTGAGCATTCTTACGATTGTGGCGGCGAATGACATATCCGCGAATGTGAAGGTACTCCATATAATCATCCAAGACTTCTGATGCATCGCCGTTCCCTCTCTCACGAACGTATTCGACTACGAAACTTTTCAATCCTATCTCCTCCCTTTACTATCTTGATAGATAACAATACATAGAGATAACGATTCATCACTCAACTGTGTCAATTTACTAACCTCAAGCACGCGCAAACACTCCGTTAGTCTCTTTCCGCTAACCTTCCAAGCCTAATTCAACTCGACAGGACATCATATGCCCCGTTTTGAGGTTAATTACAGATTCGACTGTGAATACTCACCAGCATGAGCTGAACAATACGATGGGGTAGTCTATGACATTCCTGCGGAGAACACCGCAATTGCACGGGCAGAGAAAGCTCGTAGATTGCTAGAGGGGTAGTTCCTTGCCTTTTCCTGTTCTCTTTGCTTCTTTGTAGATTTGCACAGCGAGTGCAATGTCCTCAATCGCGACACCCAAATTCATCGACATAATCCGTTCGTTGGCACTTTCTCTTCCAGCTTTCCGCCCAGCTACTACCTCCCCCAATTCGGCGTAGACATCGGGGATGTTTTGGAAGTATCCTGTCGAGCGATAGTATTCCAGCTGAGGGATATCGTCAGCGTAGAATTTGTCCATCATAAACATGGCTTCAGGTTTCCAGTACGAATCGAAGTCTACTGGACATGCGAATACTCCAGCCTTTGCCCAAGATTTTTCAATGGTTGGACGTGGGTGCTTCAAGATGGGTCCAGCGGTCACTATAATATCTGAATTCTCAACAGCTTCTCGAGGGTTGTTTACTGGTTTTATGGCGAGGCCGAATTCCGCCGTCATCTCGTCGGCGTATCGGCGAAGATTTTCCGATGAAATATCGTAGACCCTAACCTCCTCAAGTTTCATTACGGCGTTGAGCGCCTCCAAGTTGCTCCGTCCCTGAACACCGCACCCAATGATTCCAAGAATCTTCGAGTCTGGTCTTGCAAGGTACTTGGCGGCTAAAGCCGTGGCTGCTCCAGTGCGCTTTGCAGTTATCCACGCTGCATCCATCACAGAAATCGGCAGACCTGTGTTCGGATCGTTCAGAATTATCAGCCCGGAGATATAGGGCAATCCCTGCCTGAAGTTCTCCGGATATCCACTTACCCACTTGATTCCAGCGGCAGACAGACCTGGAAGGTATGCTGGCATCGCGTGGATGAAGGCATCATGAGGAGGGTGAATTCCTGGCTTAGGAGGCATTTCCACCCTACCTGCCCCCTTCTCCTTGAAGGCTTCTTCCACGGCGGTGATGATATCAACCATCCGGAAATCGAGGGTCTCGATATCTGCACGCGAAAGGTACAGAATGTTTTGCGTTTGTGACAATTCATTCCGAGACCTTTTCGAAGCTTTGTCTAAGAAGAGTCAAACACAAAAGGAGTTTGGCGATTCTTAATTCGTGAAGGCTGCAGGAGTTCCGCCCGTGTGAAGGAATACGATCCGTTCATTTGCCCATTCCCCTTTTCGTGCCAGATCAAGGAGAGCAGCCATCGCTTTTGAAGTATAAACCGGGTCGAGGAGAATGCCCTCGCGCTGCCACAATTCCCTTAGAGCCTCTCTACTCCCCTCTGACGGAACTCCGTACCCTTCTCCGACATAATTCGAATTCAGATGGACGTCGTCACGGTGGAACTCTCTATCTAGACCGAGTCGTTTGGCAAGGGCATTGGCTACCTTGCAAATTGATCCCTCAAGATTTGGATCGTCGTCATTTCGAACGCCAAGAATTTTCACTTGTGATCTGGACATTGCATTTCCTACCAAGATGCCAGCGTGAGTCCCTCCACTCGATGAGCAAAACACGAGGATGGTGGGTTTCGAAGGCAAGTTGCGTAGTTGTCCGTTTAGTTCCTTATACCCCCACGCGTAGCCCCGAGCGCCGACCTCGTTCGATCCGCCCACGGGTATAATGTAAGGAGTACGTCCATCTTTTCTCAATTCCTCTGCAAAAGCTTCCATTGCAGGCACGCGCTCTTCTTCACTCCGGCTCACGTGTATGCGTGCATCAGCAAGCACATCCAGCAGCACATTTGCAGTGGGCGGCTCAGGCTTCTGCCCCGCTAGAAACAGGTGACATTCTAAGGATAGCCTACTCGAAGCAGTGGCGATAACGCGAGCGTGGTTTGACTGCATCGCTCCCGCTGTTAAAATCACGTCACAATGTTTCTGCAACGCATCGGCTAGAAGAAACTCGGCCTTACGAGCCTTGTTTCCACCCATTGCAAAACCAGTCAGATCATCCCTCTTAATCCAAATGTCTCTATCCAGTTCGCGCGAAAGATCCTCAAGTCTGTGCAGTGGGGTCGGTAGGGTACAAAGCGCTATGCGATCAGGCAAGTCATGACTCAAATTGGGCCTGCCGTGATCGAAGTTGTGACGTCCTACTTAGGACCATCTGCTAAATGATTCTTAATTGCAGTTCAGCCTACGGTCAAAATTGTTTGAGCAGAGTCTCCTTGATTTCCCGTAACCTGAATCACATATGGCCCAGGCAGAACATTCCCGATAATGAAACCGCCATAAGCAACACCGGTCCCAACTTGAATCACGCACGCAGCCGTACCCGTTAGGATTACGTTAGGAGAAGAGGGGCTGGAGAGTTGGCATGTCGTATCCGTAGGGAGTAAACCAGTGGCTTCAACTGAGACCCTAGATCCGGCCTGAAGCCCGGCTACGTGACTCCTGCCAGATTGGGAAGAGCCCCCACCCACCTGGACGATTGCTTGCGCGAAATCCCCGTAATTCCCTGTGACCTGAATCACATACGAACCCGGCAGAACATTTCCAATAGTGAAGCCACCATAAGGCTCACCCGTTCCCACTTGGACGACGCAGGCTGAGGAGAGGATGACTTCGCTTGATGAGGGGCTTGACACATTGCACGTCGTGTCGGTTGGCAGGAAGCCTGCACCAGCAAATGAGACGTTGTGCCCCGAGCTACCTCTTAACGAGATCTGGGGTTCCGATTGAACGATAATGAGGGTAGCGTTCGCTGCGAACACAACTAACGCGCAGATCAGGAGCATGCGAGTGAGTCTCAACGGTAACGCATCTCATGTCCTAGCACCGAATTATTGCTTGCGCTTGAAGGGTTAATGGCGAGTGTGTGTGCGCACACCAAACATACAATACACATGGAAACTAAACGCAGTAGCTACTGCCAGACGATCGACGTCCCGTAACTTTACCTTGAGTTAATTTCTGGGAGCATAGCTTTTGCATAACAGCGACGGATAATGTCGCGTTCTGTCACTATACCGACGGGTAAGCCATTCTTTGTGACGACCAGGGACCAGACATCGTTCGAGACCATTTCCTTCACGGCGTCGGCCACGGGCCTCGTCGCTTCAATTGTTACCACTTTACCTTCAATGACATCTTTAACCCGTAGAGTAACAGGACACAAGGCTATGCACACGTGTGCCCTAAGTCAGATATGAGATAGGGTTCCTACTAATTCTCAAAGTAGAACTTTGGTTGAGGCTTTACGAGCGGGTTTACGCAGTTTCAGTTTCCCTGGGCATGTAAGAAACTCAAGCGCAAAGACTTTTACCCTTACCTTGGATGTGATTGATGGGATGTTGTGATGCCTGAGTCTTATGTGCTGATTAACATTGAGCCTGGGTCAGAAGAAGCGGTGCTCAAAGAAGTTCGGAAGGATCCCAATGTGAAGGACTGCCACCGAATTTACGGCCTCTATGACATGATTGCAAAGGTGGAAGCTGATTCGATGGATGGACTGAAAGAGATCATCACGTGGAAGATAAGACGACTTCCCGGCGTTCGTTCCACCCTTACAACAATCGTCATTGAATAACCCTGTCGCTCATCGGAAATCCTTCGGCCAGGTAATGCAACTTCATTGTCCGGCTGTTGTGAAGGGAAAATATTCTGATGTCGCGTTTCAGTACCCTAATGCAAAGATAATTGGATTAGGGCTGACGGGCTGAATGCTGTTAGAGCATCTTGGAAAATCTCCTAAGATTCATCCTTCAGCCCAAGTTGCCCCGAATGCGATCGTATGCGGTGACGTAACTATCAGCCAGGGCTCTCGGATTGCATTTGGAGCGTCCATCGTTGCTGAAGGTACGTCGATTGAGCTTGGAGAGAACTGCATCGTGATGGAGAATGCCGTCATTCGCAGCACAGATAAGCATTCGACTAGGATCGGGTCCCACTGCCTCATCGGGCCGAATACCCATCTCGTAGGTTGTACTTTGGAGGATTGCGTGTTCGTGGCGACTGGCGCATCGATTTTTCACGGCGCAAAGTTAGGCTATGGCTCAGAGGTTCGCATCAACGGAGTCGTCCACATTCGTACGGAATTGCCTGCTCACGGCACGGTGCCTATTGGATGGGTTGCCGTAGGCAATCCGGCGAAGATCATGCCCCCAGATCAGAATGACGTAATCTGGGCGATACAGAAGCCGCTGAACTTCCCCAAGTTCGTTTATGGAGTGGAACGGGCGTTTGAGGGCCAAACAAATATGAAAGAAATTACCAAGCATCGCTCGGAAGTACTCGCCAGCCACAAGAATGACAAGATCCTAGGCTCTCAAAGCCGACGTAGTTAACACTCAAACACACCCCCGCCAGTATTAGACGAGTGCTCGAGAACGAACTCAGAAGGAAGTAGCTTACTTGGAATAATTGGGAGGTTCTTGAACAAACTATGTCGTGGGGCATATCCCAATAGGCCCACAAGTCTGATGTTGTTTGGGTCGACTTCGGGTACACGTTCTTGGTTTGGCTGTGGGACGAATATGGTTTTATGGAGTCGTCGCGTCGAAACTGTGTTCTTGTCCATGGCATCGTTCTTGTTGGCGTATTCGTCGGCAAGGGGAATCATTTCCGAAACGGTGCCGTAGTGGATTGTTGTCGGCGGTTAGTGGTGCACTCACGGGCATCTGCGTTAGCGTCTAGCGTTCGATTTTGAAGCCGATCCTCACGACTGCTTGAAATTGACTCACTTTGCCTTCCTTGATAGTTCCTCTAAATTGGGTTGCTTCAAACCATTGCATTTGCTTGACGGTCTTCCCTGCTTCCTCAACGGCGTTTCTAACTGCGTTCGCAAAGCTGTCATTTGATTCACCAACAATCTCGATAATCTTCCAAACCAAATCACTCACCCCCGGAAACAGACGGTTGCATTGTCGTACAGATGTGCTATTTTTGTGTGTCTTGGTCAACTGGTGCGTAGACATACGATTGTGCGTTTAGGGTTTGCGGACAACGTTAGGGATATTGCCCCTTATTTTCACGCTAACTTCCACGAAGCCTCGATACTTCTTCCTCTGATACCATGGTACCTGGAGCACGATATCTCTCGTACGGCCTTTCGTGACGGTGTATACGTTGGTTTGACGATTCTTCATCAACCGTCTCAGTATGCTTCGAGCAGGCGCTGGATGGCAGTCCATTAGATTTGAACCGATAAGTTTCTTCCCTCCCTGGGCGCGAAAAGATACAGCTGCGTTCCTGTTTAACTCCAATATCTTACCCGCTGAATCGCAGACTGTGATTTCGCCTGGGAATTCCTCGACCCATTGATGTGTCCTTACAGTAACCAAGGTGCTCTCCTTGCCGCCTTATCGACACGGGAATTATACGGTTACCGCCAATTTTCCATGAATTTACGCATCACCAGACACCCGACTCTGACCCTACATGAGTTAAGTCCATGTCGTGCAAGACTAGACATGCCGGAAAATGGGGCATATCCGAATCTCCTTTCTCATCTCTGAAGAATTGACCGTCATTCTGATGATACTTCAGTGAGAGGTCTGCGCAGTTAGACCAATTGTGTACTTTGATGTTTGTCTAGGTTGGTAGTTTGGATGCTTGCTGTCCTTTCATTCCCCAATTGGATTTTGGCACGTCGTGGATTACGATGTGAAGTGCTTCTGCTTTTGTTCCGATCTCTTCAAAAGCTCGTGTTATCCCCTTGATTAGTGTCTCTTTCTGGTCTGAGGTCCTTCCTTCCCACATCTCAACTATGACTACGGGCGTAGAATTTCACCTCCCTTCCTAAGCGTGCATGTTGACCTTGAGGTTCCTGTAAACAATATAGTGCTTTCTTGGCGGACGTTTAGCGGGAGAGGTGGTAATCAAGCATTCTTGACGGGGCGAAGCGGTTAAGTCTGCGGTCCTGTGTAGCAATAAATCTCGTTGGAATTGCCAACCGATCTCCGAACTGTTTACTCCTTTGGGAGCGACTAGCGCTCTTCGTATTCCGCGGAGCAGTTAAGATCGACTATCCGTGTAGTCACGAGACAACGACCGTTTATGTGAGGATGTTTTCAGTCGTCTTGAGCATGCTCATTACTGGGATATGATACGGGCATTTCTTTTCGCATTCCCCACACTCCGTGCAGCTGTTCACCTTTGTTCGTAGCTTCGGATATTGTTCTCTACTCCAATTTCTTATGCCGTAGAACGTGGAGTATGTTCCCCATCTTAGGATGGTGGGTATCTCGACACCGTCAGGGCACGGCATGCAAGCGCCGCATTCCCTGCAGAATGGTTCGGGGGGTAACTCTCCGAACTTGTATGCCTTTTTCTCCTCCAAGGTAAGCCCCTCAAAATGATCCGCCACATTCAGAGCGGCGTCCACTTCATCTGTTGAACGGAATCCGGGGATAACTGTGTCTATGTCGTGAGCAAGAACAAACCTGAGTGATCGCTGGGCCCTTTCAAATCCTTCATTTCCGAAATGAGCAATGAATTCTGACATATCAGGCCAGTCGCGCTCTGGTTTGCCGAGAAATCTCGCTTCTCTTTGAACATACTCCAAGGGGCTAGCACATCCTCCTAGCGACTTCATGATGACAACACCCACGTCAAGTTCATTGGCGAGCGAAAGGAGATTCTCCGTAGAATTCCTATCTAGGATATTCAGCGGCACGAGCACTGTGTCGAATTCATGCGTTCCAATAGCTTTTACGAGAACATGTGGATTATGACCTGATATACCGATGAAGCCAATCTGCCCTTGCGTCTTGGCTTCCTTGAGGGCCGCTAACGCCCCATCTTTTGCCATCACTTTCTGTAAGACGTCGTCGCTATCAATGCCGTGGAGTTGCATGAGGTCTATCCGCTCAGTTTGGAGGTTTCTGAGGCTTTGCTTAAGCCCGGCTCTGGCAGCGTCTCCTTTGGTTCTTTGAAGCACTTTAGAAGCTAACACAACCTCGTCCCTTACGTCCTTAAGCGCCGCCCCTATCTTCTCTTCACTATCTCCATAGTTTCTGGCTGTGTCGAAGTAGTTGATGCCCCGTTCAAAGGCATGCCTTACGACATGCTCTGCTTCCTCTCTTGAAGCGGATATGATCGGTATGCCTCCGAAACCAACGACTGAGACCTGTAAGCCTGTTCTCCCAAGCCTTCGTTTTTGCATTATTCTCTCACATGCCGAGTTTGGCTGACTACGGTGTTCGTGGGACTCGCACTTATGATTAGGGTTCGAACAATCAATACTAGTCCATACGCACCCAGGCTGAGGTCTCAATTTTGTTATTCAACGATCGTTGGAATGGGTCGGGCAATAATCTGCGTCTTTGCTGTGAGTCTGGTCTGCGCACAAAAACTCGTTTCGTCGTCAGATCCTGAATCCAAGAAAAATCAAGACGCCCAAGGCGATAACCACACAATTACCAAAAGTGAATGTCGCGGCTTGAACCCTTGGTGAAAGACGCTTATGACTCAAACCGCTAACGCAGGCAAGAAAGGCCTGCCACGAAAGCGACGCGAGAAATGTTCCAGCTACAAAAATCACAACATCCGTCGCTGAGACTATGACACTAACTCGTAATCCCAAAATTAACGAGGTGAAATACGTGACCGTTAAGGGATTGAGGAGCGTCAGACCGAAGAACATCACATACGTACTTAGACAACTAGCCGAAGCAAAATTGGTCGCTTGCTCGGTGCCCTTCGATCTCCCTGATCTCCTTCCTTGAAGGAGCATCCACACTCCAATCGCAATCAACGCCGAAGCGCTCACATAGTGAATTATCGAGGAGATTGGCATGAGAATCCTGACTAGGAACGAGCCCGCAACACCCGCCACCGTAGCGTAGACTAAATCGGCTGACGCCGCTCCTAAGCCAGCACAAAAAGCCACACTGAACCCTCGACGAATCCCCAGCTCAATAATCAAGATACCTATCGGCCCTACAGGGATAGCTATACCGTAACCCGCAATCAAACCCTGCAGAAAAATATCTAGAGTCATTGTACACGGCACATTTTGATTCGCGATGCCGAATGAAAACTAAACGCCGTATTTTAGTCAATGACCATCTATGTGGGGACGACAACAGGATTCATGGAAATGACTATGTTGAAAGACATGAGCTGTTTAAGTCGCTAGGATCGGGGAGAAAGTTGTTGTTGGCCTTGTCTGAGAACTGTAATATGATTAGATTCATCGGTCATACTTGACTCTCCAGAGGAATTTTGCAGCTTTGGCTTGTTGCTGTTCAATAGTTCGATTTGATGATCGATTTTCTTTTCTAATTCCATGAGTCGTTTGTGTTGTCCGAATATCATCGACATCAACAACGGGACTGCTCTGATGGGTGAGGCCATTGTGCTCGCGTAGGACGCGTACAGCCTGCATTGGAGTAGTAGATCATCGAACACCTTCTTATCCTCGGACCTGAGAAAGTCACCGAATCTCCTCAATTTCGGAAGCTCGTCCTCGACAACCGTACGCCAAGATGGTATAGTTCGCCCCACGACCAAAACCTCAACAAATTCAGATGTTCAAGGCAAGTTATGGAATGATGGGCGTAGTCATCCTGGAGGGTGTAGAATGAAAGTGGAAGGGATTGATTTTCTGGCCAGTTTCGATTTAGTCTCTGCCCCGCCGGCTGGTCTGAACCAGGTCTGGTTATCTCATTGGTTTGTTCGTGCAGGTTTGTTTGTGCAGGATCTTCTCTTAATACGCATTAGGCCTGTGCGATACTGGAGACAAGAGGCGCAGAGTAGAGCGTTATCAACTCGCTCTTCCATAAGACCGCAGTCATAGTGATTCTTCCGCAAGAAAGAGCATATGGTTTCAGCTGATTTCCCATTTGGATGCGGTTTTGAATAGTGTCCAAGGGTACGCCTTGATGTCTCTTAGACGCGGTTTTTGCCAGCTGTATTCAGGATGCTGTGCTAGAAAGGAAGTTGAGTTGAAGTCGGTGTCACATGGTTTTCCCCAATGCGCCCAGAATGACCCGTTCGAAGCTAGAACGCTATTCGTAACCTTACCGTCGTACGCTCCAGATGGGTGATAGGGTGGAGAGTTCCATTCAGGTGAGCCTCTGTCGTCAAGTTCTATGTGACCGCACAACGTATTGCGGTTTGGCGTATCCTTACCCGAGAAGGCGTCGTGATGATCTGCGAGAAACTTCTTCGCCATATCCACGTTCAGGAGTGCCTTGTTAGATTCAATAAGTTGTTTCCACCGCTCATTACGTGCCATGCACGAACCGGACGGGTCGCTGTAGTTGAATTTTGTCTCCGAGCGAACTTGTTCACTTGTTGCCACGTTGCTTCCGACGAAGACCCCGTCAAAAGTTCGATCTAACGCATGATTGAATGTTCCCAGTTCAAGGCGCGCTATCTCACCTGTCTTGATGTCCCCCACTAGCCAGTCGTTTGCGTATCCGCCATTATTTCCTTCAACCATGATCGCCACCCACTCATCGATTGTGTCAGCGTACTGCGCTGCCTTTCTCGCGCGTATGAAGTATGGGATTCCTTCCGGGTTGAATGTCTTCATGCCTGTTATCGTAGTCTCCGTGATTATCAGGCCAGATCTGCCCAAGAACCAGTCCGTTTCGCTCACGAGTGATCCTGGATTGGTCTGCATCAAGAAACCTTTCCCACTTGTAGGGGACAAGTCTGCAATGACGTTGCACTGTCCTGTCAGGTATGAACTCCAAGTGTTGTGAGCGACCACAATCTTCCCATCACAAGTCGTCTTGCCGGTTGCTATGAATGCGCTACAGTGCTCCTCTCGGGCAGTCGAGTCCGCCGAGCGACACTCCTTCGCTTTCAACCAGTAGTGATATGATATAGTATCTTGGAAGCCGTTTAGGGCCGCAATGTCCTCTAAGCCGATCCCTGAAACCCCTGCTGCCTTAGCTCCGTTTGCTATCCCTTCAATCTCGGCCCGGTATTCCTCTGTGATTTTGGGCCAATACAGCTTCATACTTGTATCGCGGAAAAACTGCCAATCACGTTTCAGGGCTCCCTCGACATACACTTTCTGCGCTTCAACCGTATCCTGAATCTCGTGTGCCAATAGACGGCCGTTCTGGAAGCCAATGTGGTAGGGATCTCCTTGGACGCGCACAAAAATCCAGCCGTTCACATCTATTCGCCAAGAACCAGCCAGCAAATCTTGAACTGCACCCGAATCTCCGCGCACCTCAGTCAAAATCAGCACCACAATCTCAAACGAGAAACAACGTCAACACATTTTACGCATTTATGCTTAATGTCAGAGACATTTCTCCGCGACGTTACAAATTCCACATGGACCAGCCTTGCGGTTTTCCAAACTCGGTTATTCGACTGACGTGGCGACAGTAATGATCTCACGGAGTGAGCGAAGCCTAAGTCTAGAGGTTGAGTTAGGTATGGAAAGAAAAAGAAGAAAAAGGGATGGACGAGCTTTCATCGGTCGCTTCTCTGCTGTTACGTTTTAGTCTTCTTGCTGCGGCTTTGAGATTCGGATGCATCCTAACGGTTACGATCGAATGACTTCCTATGAAAGGCTCGCTTGCATCATGCAAAGCGATCGTGAGAGTGCGTGATGATAGCTACTGCTACACGCCATTTTAACACCATAGTTAGTCACCCGTTAGGGCGTCGACCTGAGCTCTTCGCGGCATGTTCATCGGCATGTCGCTTAACCTAGAAGTTGTCGATTTTGATGGGCTCCAGTGGGTCAGCGGGTTCGAACCTGAAAACCTTCGAGTAGAAATAGAGTTCAGCTTCCAATGCGCGTTTGATGTTTTCGGTACGCCGGAAGCCATGTTGTTCGCCTTCGAAGGGAATGTAAGCCACTAGCATGCCCTTGGAGCGCAGCGCTTTCACGATCAACTCTGCTTGGATGGGCGGGACAATCTTGTCCTCGAGTCCCTGAAATAGGATTACGGGAGATGAGATGCGATCGATGAAATGAATTGGGGAGCGTTCTCTGTAGAGGTCGCGCCTCTTCGGGTAGGGACCGATAAGGGTGAGATTATACCTTGACTCGAACTTGTGAGTCTCTTTGTCGAAGACTTCCAGATCGCTTATCCCGAAGTGACTGGCGCCAGCCTTGAATACGTCCCGAAAGGTTAGCGCGCAGAGTGTTGTGTAGCCTCCCGCGCTGCCTCCCCTAATTGCAAGTCGCCTGCCGTCGACCTCCTTGCGCTTGGCAAGATATTCTGCACCGTGAGCGCAGTCGTCGACATCGACTATGCCCCACTGCCCGTACAACCGTCTTCGATACGCTCGGCCGTACCCGGTGCTGCCTCCGTAGTTTACATCGAGCACAGCGAGGCCCCTACTCGTCCAGAATTGTACGCCCATGTTGAGCGTTGTCCTTGCGGCGGAGGTAGGTCCGCCGTGGGCGATCACGATCAAGGGCGGTAGTTCCTCCGTGGGTGCGCTGAAATCATGGTTCTTTGGCAGGTAGAAGAAGGCGTGTGCTGTCAAGTTATTCGATGTTGGAAACTCAATCGCTCGTGGAGTCGATATGTATCCCGTATCGACTCGTAGTTCCCGCGAGCGATATAGAACCTCGAACTGGCGTGTAGTGAGATTGAATTGAACGATCGACTCCGGTTCAGTCGGTGATCCGCCTAGAAAGACGGCACGGTTAGGAGCACAACGAAGATACGTTATGTCCGAGTATGGGCTCTTGATAGGTTCGAGCTTTCGACTCGAAAGGTCAAGTTCTGCCAGCTGCCAAGTGCCTAGTCTATTGTAAGCGCAAAGAACGCGTTGAACAGACTGGAATCCGTATGAGGAGAATCCGAAACTCCAGCTCGGCCCCCCAAACTCCGCATCCACAGCACAGATAGATTCCACTTGATTATCACGACATCGGTAAAGGTTCCACCAGTCGGTCCGATCAGAGACAAAATGCAAAAACCCGTCAGGTGACCATTCGGGCTGCAGGATGGACTCGTCGGAACCGCCAGCCATGCGCTCAGTGCTCCCCAGCGAACCGTCGGCCCTAAGCTCACCAACCCATAGTTCGGACGCGTCCCAAGGCATGTTTGGGTGGTTCCAGGTGAGCCACGCAAGATGAGACCCGTCTGGGCTTAGCCGAGGCGACGAGTAGAAGTCATTCCCAGAGACAAGCACATCGCCTTCATCGCCTCCGTCGAGATGCAAGCTCACTAATGTGTTCACCGTCTCTCGCGCGGTGACGCTGTGATCTTCTCGGACACAGATAATGCGACGGCGGTGCCTGTCGATGACTCCGTCGGCGTAACGCAATTTCGCAACTGGCGTGATAGCTTGGGGCTGATCGCCGACGCGCTGTCGGTAGAGGCGTTGGTCTGCATAGTTGGAGAAGTATACGATGCCATCGGCAACTAGGAACGCGCCACCACCATACTCGTGAACCAGCGTTCGCACATTGAAGGGAGGCGGCGTTACTTCTTCCGTCCGACCCTTCGCGGCTCGCATTACGACGTGCCGCCCGAGCTCCGTTGGGCGCAGTTCTCTCCAGTATACGTCGTCGCCATCTAACATGACCTCCATAAGGTGCGTTACAGAGGCCGCTAGGTCTGATGTGATTGGCGACCCCCATGAGCCATAGGCTGCTACTTTCCGCTCGGACATACCACATCTCCTATACAGAATGAGATTTGCTACCTTTTCATAGCTTCTTATAGCCTCAGGGAACGAATGTCAGCGCTGATTCACTCAGTCATACGAGCACACAATCTGCATTGGGTTGAAGAGTTCGTCAAGATTTCCTTTTCCTAGGACCTTAGAAACCAGCTGAATCTCTTCAAGCTCCCGCCTATCTGACTAGAGTTCAATGGTAACTTATTCTCTAAACTTTCGGTTCTATTCCTTGCGGTAGATGTTCCTGAAATGCTGTGGACTCGTCACGTTGAAGATGAAATCATCAAAGAAATAACGCGATTGGTCGAGAGCGCACCCGAATCAGCGACCAAACTATGTGAATGCGGATGTTAGAACCCAGTCGAAGGACGCTTCTGTATACAGTGTGGCAAGCCTCTCGGCTAAGCGTTCCCTATAGAGATTCACGACTGTACCCGAGAAGGGTACACCCTTTTCATTGGCCTTTTTCCAGCCGCAAGTCGATTTTGGATAATGATTAGGAACGGCAGAGACCGGCGGATCGTGGGAGACAGGTGAAGAGAGAGAACCGCTTCACCTGTCGCTGTTGCAACGCTAATGTCCTATTGAATAACGTATGGCATATTTAGGTGAGTACTCTGCGTGTTGGAAGAACAGTTGATACGGCTAAAATTGATTTCTTTTAATGGGTAAGCCTGAACTTGGAAACTCTCAAAGTTAACGCCTGTCAACACAGACATACTCGCGAAATCGGTGAAGACTTCGATAAAGATGGGAGACTTCTAAGGCTGATGAGATGCCAGCGATGCGGTCTCCTTATGCGCGAATATCTCCGCACGTAAGTGCGACAACGATCTCGATTCGCTGAGGTGTGTCCTGCGACCAGTCGATCGTAGAGGTAGGGTTAGCTCTTCAATGTCAAACTAAGCCAGTGGGGTTCCGCATAATAAGTGTGATAACGGTCGTCGCTTACCGTGAGAGAGTGTTTATGGTAAAATGATGCCCGACAAAGATTACGAAAAGTTCTTGGAAGCGCGGAAGAGGTCTTAGCTACAGTTCTGTCGCGTTTCTGGTTTGAGGACTAGCTGCGGATGCCTTTGACTAGCCTTAATTCGTTCTTTAGGACTCTTTGCGACTTCTCACTTCACTAACTCGTAACCCTTGGCGGAACTTGCATTGAACAGTCAAACCAAAGGCGCGTTGCTCGTTATGATGGCAGGGGTTTTGTGGGGGACGATTGGGGTAATTGTTAAGACCATATACGCTGTCACCGCGATGGGGCCCGTCTCGGTCTCTCTCTTTCGACTTCTTGTGGCGCTACCGTTTCTCGCGGGTTTGGTGATGATGAAGCGGTATGACTTGTCGATGACAAGGCGTGAATTGATCCTGTTCGCCGGGTTTGGGTTCTGCAGCCTCACAGTCTTCGTCGTACTGTATTTCGCTTCGTTCACGTATACTACTGTGCAGCATGCTGCGGCCTTGTTGTACACTGCGCCTGCTTTTGTTGCCCTACTCTCATGGATAATTCTCAAAGAACGCATGACCCGGGCAAAGATTACGGCGGTGGCGCTGTCTGTTCTTGGTGCTCTTTTGATTGTTGGGGTTTTGAGGGGTGGACAGTTGTTTGGTTCGAGGACCCAGATTGGGGATTGGCTTGCACTCGTATCGGGACTAGCTTACTCTTCTTGGTACATTTTTGGTAAGATTCTTGGGAGAAATCGTGAGCCCGCGGTCGTCTGTTTCGTAGGCATGTGCTTTGGGGCATTATTCCTTTTTCTAATCGCGGTGGCGACTGGAACTTTACAGATTCCAAACGGCGCTATTGCATGGGAGTTATTAGTACTGCTAGGTTTAGTTCCGACCGCATTGGCGTACTTGAGCTACCTCGCAGGCCTTCGGTTGATTGACGCGACGAGGGCAAGCGTCTTCGCCATCATAGAACCCGTCACCGCAGTCATCCTCGGGTTCCTGCTGCTTCAAGAGACCTTATCCTATGATTCGCTGCTAGGATTCACACTAATCGTCAGCAGCATCCTACTAATCTCTCTCACATCAAACTCAACCACACCAGACGGCCGGTAATTAAGTAAGGTCCACCTAAGTCGAAGGAATATCTGTGACGGCATTAACCGCCTCGCTATCCTGAAACAGGACACAGCTACTAGCGGAGCAATGAATCGGGTGACTTCCTTAGGATTCAAGTTTATTATCTGAACGTTGAATGCTAGTTGCTCAACGCGTAGCCATGCGGCCGTAGTCTAGTCTGGTCTAGGACATTGCGCTTTGCGCGTTCATTGGCCTTCCAAGCCAACGACCCGGGTCCGAATCCCGGCGGCCGCACCAATTAACTTGCACATTTCCCTCTCAACGGAGAGGTTGGTTTGGGATTTTACATCTGATCTAGAGCGTCGGAGTGATAGTGTCAGTGGCCTCCTTGGAGGAGACGACTGGGACGATTTCAAACTCGACGAGATCTTGCCATTCCAGCACCCATTTTTGCAACAATTTTGCATCATTACATTCCATTAGTTGGAAGCAACGATCGAAATTTGCTTCAACCCAACTGTCAACATACTTCAGGCCTTCTGGAAGCATGCGACCACGTTCTCGGGACCTGGTGTAAACGGCGCGTGCATTTTGGTTCTTGAACCTTTCAATGACCATGAAGAGCATATCGCGTCACGACCCTTCTCGCTGAGCTTGACTAATCTGCCTTTTCTTTGCGACGCAGCCCATTACAACCGAAAGCTCCACAAAGGAAGTCATTCTGGGATGAAAGCATGCACGCACCAATCTCGATATAGACTTCCTAGAGCGGCTGTCGGTCGACGCGTGATTTCTGAACGGTTGATATAGACGAAGCCGTCTCCGGGACGGTGATTCGGTTGAACTTGCGGACTGCGCTTCAAGTGAGCCTGATCGGGTGTGCTATTCTGCTCGCTATTTCAGGTTCAAGTGTCAGGGCATCTCTCTGCCAGACGGTCACAGTATCCTCCGCCTATCCTCACCAGGCGTCACTAGGTCAACAGGTGCAGCTTGTAACGACCGTTGCAGGTTCCTGTACGTCCGACGGGGAAGACTACTTTGCGGTGAGAGTAGATTTAGCTGATGGTGTGTCTAAGTCGATTATTTCATCGAACAGTACCCCGATCGGTTATAATGCCAATAACTTCTCGGTCAGAGTTGAAAACGTTGCAACGGCGCCGTTGAGTAACGGAACTTGGACGATAGATGTTGACACTTACATGGTTCAAGCTGGCGGAGTGAGCGGGAAATACTTGGTAAACGCAACGACTGTTGCAATTCAGGTGGGAGATCCCTCGCTGCCGGAGTTTCAACAAAGCCAAGCAGCCATCCTCATACTCGCGATAAGTGCAATACCATTGACTTTATGGCAGCGGACAGCTCGAAAGAAAACTAGAAAATCATAAGAAGGCCGATGATTAGCTCGACAAGATTCATCGACCTTAGCCACTCTATTGAAGATGGCATGAAAGCATACCCAGGCTTTCCCAGTCCTAAGATTCAAGCATTCCTCACCCGAGAAGACTCACGGCCCCACTATGACGGGAAAGCTGAATTCTACATAGGAAAAGTCGAGATGGTGGGTAATGTCGGAACTTACCTTGACTCTCCGTTTCATAGACACGCCAAAGGTCTCGACCTGAGCCAAATCCCACTCGAAAGCATCGCAGGCGTAGCGGGCATCGTAATGGATGGGAAGGCATCCGCCGACGGTTCCATCATGGTCGATTGTGACGGATCGGAATTACGTGAAAAGTCGGTACTCATAAGGACGGGATGGGATGAACGATGGGGAACAGAGAGATACTGGCAGTCCGGTCCCTACCTAAGCGATGAATTTATCGACCTCTTGGTTCGCTCAAAGGCGAGGCTTGTGGGAGTTGACTTCTGGAATATTGACAACGTTGAAAACAAAGCTCGGCCAGCTCACACTCGTTTTCTAGGAGCGAATATTGTGATCGTAGAACACTTAGCTAACTTGTCGACGCTTCCGCGAACAGGCTTCAGATTCTACGCTGTTCCACCGCCAATCGTAAATGGCGCATCATTTCCAGTGCGGGCGTTCGCGGAGATTTGAGAGCAGGACAGAAAATTGCCGCGATCCTACCTCGTGAAAAAAGAAGGCTACCACTACATGTGGAGCAAGAACCATAAACCCGTTCTAGAGATAGACCCGGGTGATCATGTTACATTCCAGATCCATGAGGTTACATCGTCCCAAATAACTCGGAAAAGCACCACGAGCGATATCGCCAACCTTGATGTGTCGAAGTTCTATCCTCTTGCCGGATCAGTCCGAGTGGCAGGCGCTAGAAAAGGCGATGCATTAGCTGTCAGTATCCTGAAGGTGGATACCGCTGATTGGGTTGGTCCGCGGTCATCTCTGGCCTGGGAGCGCTTGAGGAGTTCAACGAGCCCTTCTTGTGGACGTGGAAGCTCAGCAAGAAAAACTGGGTGAATTTCAAGAAGGGCCTGAGAGTCCGGTACAGGCCTTTCTGTGGCGTGATGGGAGTGGCACCGGCCAACGACATGCCGACGGAGGTCATGCCTCCTGGATTTCACGGTGGTAATATGGACATACGCCACTTGACCGCCGGGAGTAGGCTTCTGCTCCCAGTTAAGGTGGACGGCGGCCTGTTTTCAGTCGGCGATGTGCATGCTGCTCAAGGAGATGGAGAAGTTTGTGTGACAGCTATCGAATGCCCTGGAGCAGTCACCGTGCGAATCGGCTTGGTTAAGGGAGCAAACCTTGAGGCCCCACACTATTTCACAGCGCTGGAAGGTACGGTGGGGAGAAGTTACGTGACAACCGGAATAGCACCTGACTTGATGGATGCCTGTAAGCAAGCTGTTCGAAGGATGATAAGCGAGCTAACAACGATCGGAGGGCTCAGTAGAGAGGAGGCGTACATCTTCTGCAGCGTCGCCGGGGACCTAAGAGTTCACGAAATCGTTGATAGGCCCAACTGGGTGGTGGGCCTCATGATACCCCAGAACTCTTTCGGCCCAGTATGGAAAAAGTTGGTCCATCGTAGAACACACTGAGACTCACATTAGGTTCCGCGAGTCATCACGATAACCTCGGCCGCGGCAACTTGAACCTACCCAACCGGCTCATAATGCAAGCCACGACACAACCGACTTTCTAAGAAAACTAAAATTGGCTAGTCAACCAACTAGCCATGAGTACCGTTGTTTGGAAAGGAAAAAGTTGGCGAAAGCAGCACTGCCCTTGTAACTGGAGCCTCTAGTGGAATCGGTTTGGAAATTGCTAGGGTCCTTGCGCGACACGGTCACAATCTTGTACTCGTCGCACGAGACGAAATTAAGCTAAATGAGATAGCTAAAGAACTCGGGAAAGAAAACAACGTCACCGTTAAGGTCATTCCGCGGGATTTGTCAAACCAATCCGCGCCCATAGAGATCTACGATCTACTCCACAACGAGTCAGTGCCAGTAGATGTGCTCGTTAATTGTGCAGGGACTGCGACCTTAGGACTGTTCGCTGACGTGGATCTTGCGTCACAGATGAAGATGATTCAGGTAAATGTGTTCGCGTTAACTGTACTAACCCATCTGTTCCTCAAAGATATGCTCAACAGAGGTCGAGGAAAAGTACTCAACGTAGCGTCAACGGCGGCCTTCCAACCGGGACCGCTAATGGCTCTTTACTACGCCACAAAAGCCTACGTCCTGTCATTCTCCGAGGCAATCGCAAACGAGGTGAGTGGCTCAGGTGTAAGCGTTACAGCTCTCTGTCCCGGGCCAACCAAAACAGCCTTTCAAGTGAAGACGGGGACGGACAAAACGAGGCTTCTTCACAACCGAATGTTGGACATCCTCCCTGCAGAAACAGTTGCAAAAATTGGCTATTCAGGGTTGATGAGCAATAAGACGGTGGTCATACATGGCTTCAAGAATAGAATCACAGCCCTCTTGGTCCGAATTATGCCAAGGCAGTGGGTAACAAAAGTTACCAGACGCATGCAGGAACAAACCTAGGGAAAATGGACCATAGCAACGAAAAGCCCTTACCGTCCCATATGCAGAGGATGCTGTTAGATGGTGGAAACTTGGTGGTGGTTGTCCGCGACAAAGGGCCGGTCGGTGTCATTTTGATAGCAATCACCCTTCTGAGCCTCATATCGCTAGTAGTCTTAATTTTCTTGATGATGCAGGGAAGGGGAAACATAATGGTAATTGCGATACCAGGCTTCCCACCAGAATCAGTCATAGCCGGCGTAGCGCTAGGTACCTTCATCGTGGTTAGACGAGGATCAGCTCGCCGGAAGAATGCCTCGTCTCAACATCAGACTGCGTAAGAGTCTGTTCGCACATAGGAGCGTTCGATCAGTTATTCAATTATTCAATTCCTTTTCAGGATCTTCCTAAGCTTCTCTAAGGGCAGCGTGTTGATCACATCGGCTCTCCTCAACCAGCCTCTTCGAGCAACACCGATCCCAAGCCGAATGTTCCTCAACTCATCCCTGTCGTGAGCATCTGTGTCTATGGCGAGTTTGCATCCCGCCTTCAAGGCCAGGTTGGCGTTCGCGTCGTCTAGGTCGAGTCGATGCGGGGATGAGTTTATTTCAAGATAGGTTCCGCTTCGTTTGGAAGCTTCGAAGATTTGATCGAAATCGATTTCACAAGGGTTCTTTTCGTTTATCTTTCTGCTCGTTGGGTGGCCGATGATGTTTGCGAGACCACTTTCCATCGTCGTAATTAGGCGTTGAGTCATCTCTCTTTTTGTTTGTTTGAATGTCCCATGTACACTCCCGACGACTAGGTCCAACTCCTTTAGGACAGATTTTTCTCCCTTCAGTGCGCCGTCGGGTGCAATGTCCACTTCAGCTCCTTTGAGAACTTCAATCCCTTCTAGCTTTTCGTTTACGTGGTCTATTTCCTTCATTTGTTCTCGCAAGCGCTGCTCGTTGAGCCCGTTGACGATTGGCATTGTGCTGTAATGATCGGTTATCGCGATGTACGAATAACCTAGGGCTTTTGCGGCTTGAGCCATCTCTTCGATAGTTCGCTGCCCATCACTCCACTTGGTGTGCGCGTGCAGATCTCCCTGCATCGCGTCATAGGGTATCAGGTCCGGAAGTTCATGATTCATTGCAGCATCCACTTCTCCGTGATCTTCCCTGAGTTCGGGTGGAATGTAGTCTAGCCCTAGTCTCTTGTAGACCACTTCCTCAGCGTGGCTGGCAACTCGTTCGTTGCCCTTGAACAGGCCGTACTCGCTGAGCTTGAGGCCTTTGGATATGGCAAGTTTTCGTAGGGCGATGTTATGATCCTTCGATCCAGTGAAGTACATCATTGCCGAGCCGAAGCTCTGTTCATCTATGATGCGAAGATCGACCTGAAGATTGCTTTCCAGAATGATTGAAGATTTGGTTTCCCCCTTTTCAAGAATTTTCCTTACACCCGACATACTGGTGAAGGCTTCAGACAACGGAATTGAGTGACGGGAAGTTGCGAGAATGTCGATGTCGCCGATAGTTTCCTTCATTCTTCGCAAGGATCCTGCTGCTTCTACCTGGGTTGCCTCCGCCTTCTTGTTTGTCCTTAGGTGTTGGCATATTTCTTCGGCAACTGGGAGCGCGTCCCCGAGTAGTGTGCGTACTTTCCTCGTCTTGGCAAGTTCGATGCTGCTGAGTATGTTCTCTTCAGTCTTTGGTCCTAACCGCTTGATCTCTCTGATTTTATGTTCTTTCGCTGCCCGTTCGAGATCATCTAACGATTTAATTCCCAGCCTCTTGAAAAGTACCCCCGCCGTCTTTGGCCCGATTCCCTCTACTGCCAAGATGCCCTCCAAATCGACTGGCGTCTTTGCCTTGAGTTCGTTACGATACTTCAGTGAACCAGTCTCGATTATCTCTTCGATCTTCTTAGCAATGGCTTCGCCAACACCGGGCAAGTCTTCAAGCTTGCCTTCCGCGTAAATTTGCTCTATGGGTTCCGCAAGTGACTCTATGGTTCTTGCGGCTCTACGGTATGCTCGTGGTTTGAACTCGACGCCCTCCATGTCGAGCATGTCAGCGACTTCGTTCAGGATCTGGGCTACGAGCTGGTTCTTCATCTCCACGATGACACCTTGTTCGAATTATAGCTGAAACACTGTTTTTTGTATTACGTCCCGAATGGCGAATTACTTTCCAAGAAGCAATACAGAAGTGCAAGCAGCTCCTACATACCTTCCCGTCAACCGACGGAGATACATCTTGTATTCTGGTCCTGTAGACGTTAGATTGGTCGTCAAGGCTAGAGGCCGGTATTCGTCTAAGAGAGATTTCGGATGCTTGTTGATCGTAGGCGGAAGTGAGGTCTATTCTGGTGCTCCAGCCTTAGCTGGAATGGCGGCCTTAAGGACTGGAGTAGGTTTGGTGATGATTGCTGCACCGAGATCGGTAGCTGCAACTTTACGTGGATATTCCCCCAACCTCATAGTACACTCGCTGAACAGCGACGTAGTCAGCTCTGAGGAGATCGAGCAACTTTCCCGGTTACTTGCGGCCTCCGACGCGCTTGTCCTAGGCCCGGGAATCGGACGGCACCCTGAGACAATCCAGGCGATTCCGTTGATCATCAAGGAAGCTCGCAAGATAAGAAAGCCTATCCTAATTGACGCCGACGGCATCCGAGCGCTTACCGTAGCAAAGGAATTGCTAAAGGGTGGACTCATCACGCCTCACGCTGGTGAGTTCAAAGCAATCTCCGGAGCGGAGGCTCCCGAACTATGGCGGGACAGGCTGCCTATTTGCAGAAAGTTTGCCCTGGAACATGGTTGCGTACTTCTCTTGAAAGGCCACGACACTATTGTGACAGACGGAAACCGCGCAAAGGTTAACCACACTGGAAATCCAGGAATGGCCACGGCAGGTGCGGGTGACGTTCTATCAGGAATAATCGGTGCCTTTCTCGCACAGGGTGCCGAACCATTCTCCGCCGCTGTAGCGGGAGCCTACATCCATGGTGTGGCAGGGGATATCGTTTGCAGGCAGAAGGGGTTCCACATGGTCGCCTCTGACCTTACTGAGGCTCTGCCAGCCGTTCTCAAAAAATATGATCGTACAAGCAAGTAGGCGTTCGGATGGTAAGTATGCAATCTAATGCAGCCAAACTTCTCGTTGAATGTTTGGAAAACGAAGGTGTCAAGTGTATTTTCGGCATTCCCGGAGAAGAGAACATTCGTTTTATCGACGCTTTGCAGGGCTCTTCTATTCGTTTCGTATTGGTTCGTCATGAGCAAGCGGCGTCTTTCATGGCTGACATGTACGGTCGTCTTACCGGCCAAGCAGGAGTATGCTCTGCTACCCTTGGACCGGGAGCCATTAACCTCTTGCTAGGAACAGCTGACGCGTTTACTGACAGCGTTCCCTTGGTTGCAATTAGCGCGCAGGTTGGCCTCAACCGCATATTCAAAGAAACACATCAATTCGTTGATCTGCCTAGCATGTTCAAGCCCGTGACAAAATATGCAGGCTTGGTGATGTCCCCGAGCGCTCTGCCAGAAATGGTGCGCAAGGCCTTCAAGGAAGCGCAATCACCTCGGCCGGGGGCCTGTTATCTCGCCGTCCCCGAAGACATTGAGGCGATGATTGTCCCCGCTGATGCAAAGCCATTGCCAGTGAACGTGGTTCGCGAAGATGCCCCATCGCCGTCACAAATCAAACGTGCGGCTGCGGTCTTGGAAGACGCGAAGACGCCCATAATTCTGGCCGGCCACGGTGCAGCACGCAGTAATGCCAGGGACGCGCTCATTCGATTTTCAGAGAGACTTCAGATCCCTGTCACAACAACCTTCCACGGCAAAGGGGTCTTTCCGGATAACCACCCCAATGCTCTAGGGGCGATGGGCTTCATGCGACGTGATTACGTGAACTTCGGCTTTGATGAAGCAGACGTCCTGATCTGTGTAGGTTACGATTTACAGGAAATCGATCCAGCCCAGATAAACCCAGATGGGAACAAGAAAATCCTACACATCCAACAATACCCCGCCGAGGTAGACTCTCACTACCACCTCGCAGTCGGCATTGAGGGCAGCATATCGTTTGCCCTTGACGAACTTTCTCGGGCTGTGAAACCAAAGAAAGGTCTGACTTCGACGCATCACAAGATTCGCGCTCTACTTCGAGAGGAGCTTGAGAACGGGGCGAAGGACAATGCCTTTCCCATGAAGCCTCCCCGGATGGTCTCGGACATTCGAAAGGCTATGGATGAATCAGACATTGTGTTAGTAGATACGGGTGCGGTTAAGATGTGGATGGCCCGCCTCTATCCAACATATCAACCCAACACATGTCTCGTCTCCAATGGTCTCTCCACTATGGCATTCGCTTTCCCTGGTTCCATCGGAGCCAAACTTGCCTGTCCAGGCCGGAAAGTGCTGGCCGTGTGCGGCGACGCTGGATTCTTGATGAATGCGCAGGAATTGGAGACGGCAATGCGCGAGCGTGTAAGTTTCGCGGTTCTCATCTGGGTCGATGAGTCGTATGGGTTGATCAAATGGAAAATGGATCTAGAGCTTGGGCATCATGCCTCTGTTGACTTTCGCAACCCTGACTTCGTCAAATACGCTGAGAGCTTCGGCGCGAAAGGCTACCGAATTGAGCAATCGAACGAACTACTCCCTACTCTCAAACAAGCACTTCACGACGAAACTGTTTCAGTAATCGCCTGCCCCGTCGACTACACCGAGAACATCAAACTCACCGATAAACTCGGAACCCTAACTCAACCCATCTAGCTAGTCTGCAGAGAACAAAGCTAAGGAAAACTGGGAAATGAAACCAAAGGGTATACGGCCGCATCCTTATCGCGCGAGCCATGGGTCTACGATCTTTCACTGATTTTCTCGAATATGCCTGGATTGCCGAAAACGGCACCTTTCTTCGGGAAAGCCGCGCCGCATTCAACAGGAAAGTAGGGTAGGGTCGCGGCGAAGGTTGGGTGGACCACACCCGTAGTCAAGGGTAGGCCCCACCCAAAGGAAGACTCTGGCAGTTGCACAGTCATGACGGGAAGTGGACGAACCTTGAGTCTGCTCTGGGAGGGGCGGTAAGACACCTACTAGGGGGTGTAACACATGTGTAACACACCGGTTAACACCCTAGAATTACCAGATAAGGTGGGACGGTGCCCTGAGTAGGGTGCATACACGAGACCAAAAAACAGACCAAAGGTTATACGGCTGCATCGCATCGCCCAAGTCCATGGGTTTAACAATCTTCCACGTCGACGCCTTTACGGATACGGCGTTTGCCGGCAACCCAGCCGCCGTCTGCATCCTGCAAGAACCGCGTAGCGAGGCTTGGATGCAGAAGGTAGCTCAAGAAATGAACCTATCCGAAACGGCGTTCCTCCACAAGCGGGAGGACGGGTATGGTTTGCGGTGGTTCACGCCGCTAGTCGAGGTTGACCTCTGCGGCCATGCAACTCTTGCAAGTGCCCACATCTTATGGGAGACTGGACTACTCGGCCCAGGGGAACAAGCGCGGTTTCATACACATAGCGGGCTTCTAACTGCCAAACGACAAGATGAATGGATCGAACTTGACTTCCCATCTCTGCCCGACAGGCAAGTTAAGGCTCCTAAAGGGTTGGCGAAGGCGCTCGGAGTTAAGCCGAGGTACGTGGGCAGAAGTAGGTTCGATTACATAGCCGAAGTTAGCTCGGAGAATTCTGTTCGCAGTATAAAACCAGACTTCACCCTGCTCTCAACCGTTCCTATCCGAGGGCTCATCGTAACTGCCAAAGCCAAAACAGAACCATATGATTTCGTCAGCCGCTTCTTCGCCCCGCGAGCTGGAATCAATGAAGACCCAGTAACCGGATCCGCTCACTCAGTCCTAGGGCCGTTCTGGCAGCACAGGCTTCACAAGAACGAACTCCTAGCCTACCAGGCTTCAAAGCGGGGCGGTGTGATCCGGGTGAGAGTTGGCGATAGACGCGTGTTCATCGGCGGCAAGGCGGTCACAGTCCTTAAGGCAGAACTAAACGCTTAGAACGCAGATCTTTCGAGGTTCAACCGAACCTATTCTCGCTCAAGCACTTCTTGGTAAACGTCATAGTCTGTTTGTGAAAAACAGACGAAGAGAACGGTTTGAACTTCCGGCATCCTGCCGAGGCATTCGCGGACGGCAGAGACAGCGATTCTTGCTGCTTTCTCAATAGGGAAACCGTAAGCGCCGGTGCTTATCGAGGGGAAAGCGATGGTTCGAATGGCATTCTGTTCTGCAAGCTTCATAGAATTCAGGTAGCAGTCACGCAACTGCTGATCTTCCCGATTCCCACCCCCTCTCCAAATCGGGCCAACCGTATGAATAACAAAACTAGCAGGTAAATTACCCCCCGTAGTTATCTTCGCCAGGCCAGTCGGACAACCTCCCAACTTGCGGCATTCCTCGAGAAGTCTAGGACCCGCAGCTCGATGTATCGCTCCATCCACACCCCCGCCACCAAGCAGACTCGTATTGGCAGCGTTCACGATCGCATCTACCTTCTGCTTTGTGATGTCACCGAGAATCAGTCGAACCGATGCGATTGCAAATGACCTCCCTCACATCCCAACAGGCGGCTTCTCAGCCACCAGAAATTTCGGCTAGCATATCAATACCATTTACGCTACTTCTCGGTCTGTGGCGTGTAGGTTCCGAGACCGTATGTTCTCAACGTGGCTGCGATTCTATCGGTTGAGAGTGCGAAGAAGAGCATCGATCCGAGCACGCCCATCGCGATAAAGCTTCCCACAAAGACTCCTGCCCAGGTGATTTCAAGCGGTACGGCCAGAAGGTAGCTCAAGTAGGATCCAACGACAAGCGTAACGATGATGATCTCCGCCCCAACCCCAACCAGTGCCCAGCGCTTCCCCTTGTTGGTTGCGATTCGCCAAGCAACGAATGTTGCTATGAAGTTAGCTACGGAGCCTCCGATCATATCGATGGGGCCGAGGCCGCCAAATATGTTTGCTACGAAGGCGCCTAGCGATAGGCCCAGAACGGCGGGCCAACCAAATAGCATAGCGAGGGGCAGCAAAGCGTCTGCGACTCTAACTTGGAAGACTTGAAAACTGATCGGGGCAAGAAAGACCACACCTATGGAATAGATTGCCGCGAAAACCGCGGTCAACGCGATATTGATCGTACTCTTAGCTTTCATCCATTAACCTCCCTACTCCGGGGTTTCTTCGGCGCAATCGGGTGGGAGGCCCCACTCACGCGCCCAATTGCAAAAGGAAATTCGGCTTACGAATTAAGCTTTCCTCAGACTCTGTGCTCTACATCTAGGATCAGAGTCGAAAGCTGCACACAATAAAATTTCGAATTCAAATTCGAGTTTAGAATGAGAGGGTAGGGAGCGGCTTGTTTCCGCTCCCGTGAATTGTTTACGCTAGGTCAGCGGTCCTAGCTCTTTTAGCTAGCTTCTTGCCTGCCCGTGCTATTCGTTGGCGTGTTGCTGAGTTACCGAGTACGCCTGCGACTACGGCGCCGATTGCGAATGAGGCGAGGGCGACGGCGAAGCTTCGCTTTGATTCTCCGTTCATGTTGCAACCTCCTCTGAAATTTTATGATGCTTCTGTCGTGCTGGTATATTAACGTACCATAAATGAAACATTAATATACCATCAAAAGTGTATGGGCGGCCCATGGCAGTCAGCGTCGTTGGACATGAGGATAACACGCACCCAATGATGCCACACCCCAAGCCAAACCCAAGTGGCGTCACTATCAAACGTGCTCCGCTCCTCACGTCCAACATCCGACTGCCGATCTCAACGAGGTGAAGACTTGTTGGTGAAATGTCTCAAATGCGGTGGTGAAGTTATTGGCCCGGCAAAGGAATGGGATATGCATCCAAAGGACGGACGTGGCCCCGCCCTACACATCAAACACTTCTCCTGCCCGCAATGTGGAAAGAAATTCCGTCTGGCTACGAAACTGGCGGGCGCCTAATCAGACCCTGACGGACCCATTTTTGGGTCCAATCTTTTCCTCCGTCACCTTGTTCAAACCGGCGGATTCTGCAACCGCCTCTTCTCCCGGTTAAGCTCAGTCCACTTCACAAACTCTGGGGATGGAGCCTCATCCTCATACAACCGTTCCCGCTGAGATTCTAGAAGCATGTTTGGGGTTTTCAGGTATTCAGCTGCCGTCATGGCCTTATGCTCGGCGCTTGAGGCGGAATCATACACCGGTTTTGAATGTTCTTTCCATTTTTCGGACCGTAGTATGTGGTGTTCAAAGATCACGATTGGGGTTTTGCTTGCGATTCTTGCAGCGTTCTCTATACCTGCTCGAATCGAAGGCTGACCCACTCTAATGCCTTCGAGATACGTGGGTGGCCCTCCAAGCACCAGACAGTCTGGTTTCTCATGGAGGATCTTCTGTGTCGTTTCCTTGGACATGGGTCCTTGGACGTCAGACGCATGCAGGAAGGTTTCCTCTCCTGATCTAACACAGGTCATGAGGACCCATCCCAATTCCGAACGCTCTTCCCCATGCGGCACGGGCTGCGAGAGCGTGACCTTGGTTGCTCCGAAGTCGAACGACTTACCATCCGCTATCTCACACCTGCTACCAATTCGTTTTACGAAGCGTTGAAACATCCAACCCCTCCTCCGCTGATTGAAGTTAATCGCGTTTCGAATATCTTTGGCGAGAACAATCTTTTCTCGATAGATCCCTTCCGCTTCAGCAGCGCTTGATCCGAGCCAGACATTTTCCGTGTAGTTCGGTGTATGGTGGTCATTATGATAATGTGAGATCACAACCGCATCTGCCTTCGCCGCGTAGTTTCGAATCCTTGCCCGGCATTCGTTCCTAGCTCGGTACTCTCTAGGATGCGGTAACCTTCTCAAACGAGGCCCCAACGCCACACCAGCGTCAATCAGAAGCCTAACGTCGGGTGTCTCAACAAAGGTGCACATGGATCTGACGCCTAGGCTTTCGAAACCCACCGGCGTAACATGAATGACAGGCATCGCTCTGCACTTTCAAGGTCTGTGGTTCACACGAGAATGGATTATGGTGGAAATAAGGATGAGACTTAGATACGCAAATTAGCGCGTAAAAAGCAATGATCGGAGCGGGCGATGACGAGTCTGGCCCAATTGACCCGAAAGTGAAATAGATCTTGAGTGCGGGAGCCCGCGACTACATGAACCGATTCAACTGGTCATCCGATATATTCAATTGAACAAAGGTTGAGATGGAGTGAGCATTCGAGGTTCCGCTAACCATGAGTGAAGTCGCCGACGCCACTATCAGTGGGCTGACTCAGCAAGAAGCAGAGAAGCGCCTAAAGACGTACGGTCCCAACGTTGTAGTCGGTGGCAAGAAAAGATCCCGACTTTCGATGTTCTTGTCTTACTTCAAGAGCCCCTTAGTCATCATACTTGTGTTCGCGGGGGGCATCTCTGCTTTTCTCGGAGACATCGTCAACGCCTCAATAATCTACTTCGTCGTGGGTATGAGCGTAGTTCTTGGTTTCTATCAGGAGTCTAAGGCTGAAAATGCTGCAGCCGCCCTCAGGGCGAGAATCCGAACAACTGCCTCAGTAAACAGGGATGGACACAAGGTCGAGATTTCCGTTTCCGATATTGTTCCAGGCGACCTGGTGTACCTGTCAGCTGGCGACATGGTCCCAGCAGACGGCACGGTGCTATCAGTCAAGGATCTATTCGTTGATCAATCTGCGCTGACTGGAGAATCATTCCCGGCTGAAAAAGACGCGGCACCAGACACCAAAGCGAAGGAAGACATCGACCGTACAGACTTGGCGTTCATGGGTACTTCAGTTGTTAGCGGAACGGCGACAATGAGGATTACCAAAACAGGTAGCATAACTGCTTACGGGGCAATAGCGAAGGAATTGGTCGGTAAAGAGCCTGAGACCGAGTTTGATAGGGGACTTAAGAAGTTCGGCTACCTCATCATGCAGGTTACTCTACTCCTCGTAGTCTTTGTTTTCTTCATCAACGCTTTGTTCAAACGCGACATACTTACATCTTTACTGTTCTCCGTGGCTCTGGCCGTTGGCCTTACGCCTGAACTGCTTCCGATGATAGTTACGATAAACCTATCCAAGGGAGCCATGGAGATGGCCGCCAAAGGTGTGATAGTCCGGAAACTATCAGCCATACAGAACTTCGGAAGTATGGACACCCTCTGTACCGACAAAACCGGTACTCTAACTCAGAACGTCATAAGCTCAACTTCGAATGTTGACGTTAACGGCAAAGAAGACGACAACATTCTGTTGCTGGCACAGCTTAATAGCAGCCTCCAGGCCGGAGTGCGCACGCCCTTAGACGACGCCATACTCAATCATCAAACATTGGATCTAACGAAATACTCGAGGGTTGATGAAATACCGTTCGATTTTGTAAGGCGAAGAGTCTCAGTAATCGTGAACGATGGAAGCAAAACGCTCTTGATCTCAAAGGGCGCCACCTTAGAAATGCTAAGCGTATGCAGCTCGTATCAAGAAGGGAACCAACAACTTCCATTAACTGACGATATTCGGAACAAGATACGCGCTCAATATGAAGAATTTAGTAAGGAAGGAAGACGCGTACTCGCTGTAGCGACTAGGCAAGTCGAAAAGGCTTCGTCTTACACCGTCAAAGACGAAACGAATATGGTCTTTGTCGGCGTGGCAACTTTCACGGATCCACCCAAGCAAACCGCAGCAGCGTCACTGAAAATGTTGGGAGAAACGGGAATAGCTCTGAAGATTTTGACAGGCGACAATGAGTTTGTGGCAAGACACCTCTGCGAGCTGCTCAACATCAAAGTCGATGCGATAGTAACGGGGGACGAGCTTAGGCAAACTAGCGATTCAGCGCTCCAGAGAATTGTCGAAGAGACGAATATTTTTGCTCGCGTCACACCCGACCAGAAGAACCGCATCATGATAGCCCTCCACAAGAACGGGCATGTGGTTGGTTTCATGGGAGACGGAATAAACGATGCCCCAAGCATAAGAACCGCCGATGTGGGCATATCTGTCGATAACGCCGTAGACGTAGCTAAGGCCGCAGCTGACATCATTCTCCTCCAAAATGATCTGACCGTCCTAGCCCAAGGAGTTCAGGCGGGAAGGAAGACGATGGGGAACTCGATGAAATACATCATGATGGGCACGAGCTCTAACTTCGGTAACATGTTCAGCGCGGCCGGAGCAAGCCTATTCCTACCATTCCTGCCAATGTTGCCCTCGCAGATTCTACTTAACAATCTACTTTACGATGTTTCCGAATTAGCGATTCCAACAGACAACGTCGACGCTGAATATTTGAAAGCGCCGCGCCGATGGGACATGCATTTCGTGCGGCAATTTATGGCCTTCTTCGGTCCGGTGAGCTCGATATTCGACTACCTGACCTTCGGAGTCATGCTATTCGTATTCGCCGCTCCGCCAGCACTCTTCCAAACAGCGTGGTTCCTTGAATCCATAAGTACCCAGTCGCTAATTATTTTCGTCATCAGAACCCAGCGCACCCCATTCTGGAAAAGCCACCCAAGCAAACCGTTGATCTTCAGCACTCTAGCAACTGTAATCGTTCCGATGCTACTACCATTCACCCCAATAGGCCCAATACTGGGCCTCGTGATTCCCCCACCCACGTTCTACCTAGTCTTGGCTGTATTCATAATCACTTATCTCGCATTAGCTGAGGTGCTGAAGCACTTCTTTTACAAAAGAGTGAGCCTCGATTCCTAGCAAAAAGAGTGCCGAGATACGAGAGAAATGGTTAGGCACGGAGTTCAATGATTGCCCTTCGCCACACTGGCGATCATTTTCGGCGATACTTGGAAACGTCAAAGGCAGGTTTGGGAAACTTCATGTTCAGACCTTCAAGTGTCTCGACTATGATTTGCGATACCGCAAGATTCCGGAACCATTTGTGGTTGGCAGGGATCAAGTACCATGGGGCCCATTCGGTGCTGCAGAATTTCAGAACATCCTCGTATGCGGTCATGTAACGGTTCCAGTATCTTCGTTCCTGAAAGTCTGCTGGGGAGAGTTCCCAATATTTGGCTGGATCTTCAAGTCTCTGCTTGAAACGTTTCAGCTGCTCTTCGCGGCTTATGTGAAGGTGGAACTTCAGAATCTTCACATTATTCTCGACCAAGATCTTCTCGAAACGGTTAATTTCCTTATACCGTCTTGACCAGACAGACTCCGGAACAAGCTTGTGCACGCGAACTACAAGCACGTCCTCGTAATGTGAGCGATTGAAGATCCCTATCTCGCCGCGCTCCGGTACTGCTTTGTGAATTCGCCAGAGAAAATCATGTGCAGCTTCTTCAGGTGTAGGTTTCTTGAAGGAGGTTACTCTGCATCCTTGCGGGTTGACGCCTGACATAACGTGCCTTATTGTTCCATCTTTTCCGCCACTGTCTACCGCTTGAAGAACAATCAGCAACGCGCATTTTTTTGAAGCATACAGCAAGTATTGCAACTTGTCTAGGCGTTCGAGGTGCTTCTTCAACGCAGCCTGCGTCTGGCCGTCGTTCCTGTAGCCTAGAGTGTCGTCGGGATCGTGATCTCTTAGCCTAAAATTCTTCCCAGGACGAACGAGAAGCGTACGTTCGAGGCTCATGGCTCAGGCCTAAGCGATTTTCGCCAAATAATGAGTTACTCAAAGGGTTCGCTGACAGATCGCGAACTCAAGCCGCTAGTTCTCGCCCACAAGCCCCACAGAACTCGGAGTAATGTGGATTTACGGTGCTGCAGTAGGAACACGTCGACGCGGAAAGTGACTTGCCGCAACCCCAACAGTATTTGTTGCTAGTTGGATTCCCCATCCCACATTTATCGCAGAATACTGTGTCCGGCCTTTGTGGAAGAGGCTGCATAACAATCCAGGTCTCAGGTGATTCGTCCGATAACTCTTAAGGGTGCTGCTCAGGGTAGAGCCAAAACTCGTTTCCGTCTAGATCCTTAAACATGGCGTAAGTACCCCATTCAGTCTTCTTCGGTTTAGTGGTGAATTCCACACCTTTGGCGTTCAATTCATTGTACGTCTTGTCAAGGTCGTCTACGTAGAAGGCGATGCCTGTATTTCCCTGTTCCAACGGCTTTGTCTCGCAAAGATGCAGAACCACGTTGGACCCCTTTGGTGCCACGGTGATCCAGTGCCCCTCGTTATCTCGGACTTCTAAGCCGAGTTTTTCCTTGTACCATTCCGCTGATTTTTTCGCGTTCGAAACTACAACAGACATATCCATAATGGACTTGATCATGAAACTAGCCTAGGTTTACTAGTGCTCGGGTTATTACTTAAAGGATTATGTACCATCCTACTGGTTGATGCGATATGGCATTCTTTCGAACTGGGAAAATTCCAACTGAGGTCCTAGTTCGCAGTGTGTTGCGCTACAAGGGCGCCAAAGATCGGTCGGTAATTCTCGGGTCGTCGGTAGGTGAAGATGCGGCCCTCGTATCGCTTGGGAAAGACGTTTTGGTTTTGACTACCGACCCAGTTACAGGCACGGCCTTCGATATTGGATGGCTCGCAGTTCATGTAAACGCCAATGACGTAGCTTGTAGGGGAGCGAGGCCGAAGTGGTTCCTGTGCGACCTACTGCTCCCTGAGAGATCGACCGCAGCCTTAGTCGAGAAGATCATGAAACAAATCGACAAAGCCGCGAAAGGAATCGGCGTTGCGGTCGTGGGAGGCCACTCAGAGGTTACGCCAGGCTTGAAACGCCCGATCGTAATCGGGTATATGGTTGGAGTAGTATCGAGGAAGAAATATGTCACGTCACACAGCGCACGCCCAGGAGATCAGATCATTATGACAAAAACCATAGGGATCGAAGGCACCGCGGTTCTAGCCACTGACTTCGCGCATAAACTTCGGCAGACGATCGGACTCCGATCGTTGAGACGGGCTAAAGGCCTGAGGAACTTGATCAGCGTGGTGGACGATGCGTTGGTAGCAGTGCGGGCTGGCGGAGTTAGGGCAATGCACGACCCCACTGAGGGAGGCTTGTTGCAAGGCGTCTGGGAGCTCGCAGAAGCATCCCACGTTGGTTTTGTTATTCATGAAGCCCGCATCGCGATTCAGCCGGAAACTATGGAGATATGTTCCGCTCTCAGGGTGGATCCGTTGCGCCTGATGAGTTCAGGTTGTCTTCTTATTGTGGCGGATAGACGGAAGAGCAGTGGAATCCTGCGCGACCTGAAGAAGCACGGTATTCCAGCGAGAATCATTGGGACTATGACTCCGAGAAGAAGGGGTAGAAAGTTGGTAGGATTTGAGGGGTCGGCGAGGGAGGTTGAGCCTTCTGAACGTGATGAGCTTTACAGGGTAATTGAATCCTATCGAGCTGGATGAAGTTAGCTGCTCATGTGGCGGAGGGGCAGACACACACGCCCCCCCACCCAACTAACTTACCGCTCCTCGACCCAAGCCTAGATACTGCGCCTGAGAAGCCCAGACACTGTTTTTGGAATCAGCAACCGGAACCCGGGGGTTGATGACAAAACTTGAGAATCGACGCACATCAGCTTCCAAAAAGGCGAGAGAGCGACGGTTACCCCACGTAACAGCCCTATTTAACCAACGCTTACAGGGGTAACGTCACTTCTTCGTTTGGTAGACTCTGTAGTTCTTGCTGTAACAAACCGTTTGGTAGAACGCGCTTTCTACGGTAAAGAAATCGAGCTGTTGCTTCCTACCTTTGTTGTGTTGTAGTCTTGCGTCTGATTAAGCCGTACCCAATTACCATGAAGACTGCCAATATCGCCAAGCCTACAGGATATTCAGGGATAGGTGGAGCTGAAGAAGTCACAGTGAGAGGATCATTGACGAAGTTGGTAGTAGGAGAAACGACTGAGAAAACGTAGAAACAATATGTACCAGTGGGGAGCGAAGAAATAGGACTCGTGAAACTTGAAATCGCGAAACTCTTGTCGCTTGCAGTGTTTACGCCTCCGTCAAGAATAAGCGATCCACTCGCAGGACATGCACCTGGATAGAGGTTAGCATCAACGCTAGTTGTAATTGCAGGGTCGCAAAGGTCTGATCCGCTAATCGTGAAACCGGAAGTTCCCTGAGTAATGGTGTACGAGGATTGAGTAGTGGTAAGGGTACAAACTGCGTATGCTGGTGAGAGGAATGCGGCTCCGATAATCGTGAGCCCTAGGATTGAAAGGACCGTAAGGGCAATGAGCCTGAATCGTTGAACCGTAAACAACCACTGGAGGTTGTGAGGAAGTCAGGACTATTTAATTCAATGGGTCGAAAAGCGACAATCCGTTCGCGTGCTGCACCGATGTCGCAGCTATGAAACATTCGCGTGTCACGCAAAATGTTGCATGGGTTTCTTGAAGCGTTCTGAATCAAAGTCAACCATTTTGTTTCAGATTTTTCTGATCAGTGGAAAGTGTGCGTCGAGTCTACGTGGGTGGAAAGAACGCTCGGATCGAACTTACCGTTAGTTTGCCTTCCCGGTTTGATTCAGTATGGCCATATTGTTTTCTTGGCGCAACTCTGAACGCGCTGTTTGGTACGATATTGAGCGAGGGATTCGGATTACCAATTCTTCCCATGTTTCAGGTTGAATTGATTTCTTTGACGGGTTCACTTCTTGAATTGATGTTTGTAGTGGTAGGTGTCCTGTCTCTTTGCGTGACTGAGTAACTGAAAGCTAACAAGATGGTGCATTATACTTGGCTTCAAGATCATGTCCAATGAATAGAGGACCTTCAGTAAAACTCCCTACCTGAATATAGATTGCAATGTCGAACGGAACGAAACTCGGGGTGTGTTGAGCGAAGTTCTGTCCATACGCTGCTCCGAACATCTGAACGCGAATCGGAAATGTCCATGGCGTGGCATTAGTCGGTCCAGCTTCATAGAAGTACTGAGGCACGTAGTAATCGAAAGAAGAGTAACCATCCATGAATACGATATCGTCTGGGATTATGGCGAGAGAGGCATTGACAATGTTGATTGTCTGATTATATCTGTTTCTTATCGTTATGTTAAAAGATTCATAGGGTTCTGCTCCGTTTTCTACGAAACAACCGCTTGAATTACTTAGCTCAAAGTAGTCACTCGGAATTGTAACTATTGAGAGCCTTGTTACACGCAGTACTGTCTTGGAATACTGCACTTGTTGCTGCACCGCTCGTAGCTGTTAACTCCGATAGCACCGATGACAAATAGAGCCACAACCAAAAGAACATACAGATGATTCTTCTTCAGCTTCAATCCTCATAGCCCTCGCTCAGGATAACTATGAAAAAAACCGTTGTTCAACCCTCTCAGTCATCTACCCGTGCAGCATTTTGAATGAGCGTCAGCCATTTGTCTTTCCCCTTGACTTGTATGCCTGCGGCTTCTGCTGGCGTTCTCTTGTCTAGTGATTGATGCGGTTTGATGTAATTGTGGTAAATCTGATAGCCCACCAAGATGGGGCTATCCTTTCGTTCCAAACCTCGCATGACTTTCTCTCTATCTCTGATTTCGCCGTTCATGCGTTCCATCTTGTTATTGTTAAAATCCCCTTGTAGCCTAATGTGTCGGATATGTTCGGTTCGTGTTTCTAGTTTCATGGTGCGAAATTCTTGATTGTATGCTTCATGGAAATTGGCCGCACCGTCTGATACAAGGGTCTTAGGTGTCTTACCCGCAATCGCCTTTGCTGCTTGGAATAGTGGTCGAACGTCGGCTGTGTATTTGGTGTCTGCGACTTCTTGGGCTATCCAGAATCTTGTCTGTTCATCCATCATGGCGTAGAGATACTTCAAGTTCCCTTTCACTTTGAGAAATAGTTCGTCAGTGGCCCAAGTGTCGCTAACTTGTGGAGTTAGTTTGTCAACATACTTCTGCATGAGTTCGGTGTATTTGGCTATCCATCGGTAGATTGTTTGGTGGCTGACTTGTGCTCCGATTAGGCGTAGCGATCTGGAAGTGTTTCTAAGACTCTCTCCACTAAAGTAGAGTTGCATAGCAGTCGTAATCGCCTGTGGGCTGTGCTTCATCTTCTCGAACCCTAGATTCACCGTGAAGAATCTGCCACACGATTTGCAAGAGAACTTCTGTATGTCACCATATTGATTGTGGCGTAAGCCCCATCGGATTATGCTCGTGGAACGGCAGTAGATACAAGCCTCAAAACTCAGAGGTTCTATTACGTGAGCTTCGACGCGTTGGCGAACTGCAAAGCTGATTTGAACTGCCCAAATGTGCTTGCACCGCAGATTTCGGTATTGGAAATCGGGGCAGGTGCATAGCCACGCGGCGCTTTCTTTCTTCTTGGTTACGTCATACATCCCATTCCCGTTCTGGGATGCGACTTTGTAGAATCGCTCAGATAGGCGCATGATTTGATTGGGCTTTTCAGCGATTATCTTGCCTCGAAGTTCTCTCGAAAGAAGGGTCGATGCCAAATGTATTTCCAGCAGCCAATACTATTCCTATACCCATATATGAACATTTATATTCCGCCTGCCAAGACAATTAGCATATGGATAGCATATTTGCTCAAGTCATTAATACAGACAGTCCGCATATGCCAAATCCGTTGGCGAATAAAGGGAGGAATATGGAAATGTCCGTTAAGAAATCGGTAGAGGATGATGCTCAACTAGCTAATTTGCTATATGTGCTAATGCAACCAACACGTCGAAAAATAGTAAACCTGCTTCAATCTGGAGAATCACTCTACATAGAGCAGATCGCAGATAAAATTGGTGAAGATAGACGCAGTGTGTCATTTCATCTAGCTACGCTTGCAGAAAATGGATTCGTGGAAGGAGATTACAAACTAATCAATCCTGCTACGGAGAATCCAGGTTCAGGTCGAGGCGCAAAATTCTATCATCTCACACCGAAAGTCACGGAAGTACTGAAGAAACTGGACACGATTCTTAGATAGGGAATTTTATCCCCTACCCATCAGTCGTAGCACATTCACTGACGCGTTGAAGATTGAAAGCATCAACCCTGCCAGCGGCACGGCGTTCTCAATAGCGAAATTCTTTGTCATTTCCCAATAACCTTCTTCTTTTGATTCTTTTGAATATGGGAAAGTGATGTCGGTTATCTCCGAATGCATGAGCTGAAGGGCACCTGACTGATTTACAAGTGTTTTGATAACCATTCTATATAGGATGCCTGAAAAATTTAGATCGACTTCTATGTTCACTCTGGAACCCGGTGTGATTTGTGAAATATCTTGAATCTTGTTTTTGACCTCTATGACTTCTAAAACGGCGGGTAATAGAAGCCAAAGACTGACAGAAGCTAAACTAAGGTCGATTTTCGGCTCCTCCTCAGCCCAATGCTTGAGGTTATCGTTTGCGGCTTTGATTAGAGACTCGATGGAGGTCACTGGGTCGTTGCTCAAATTGATAATACCAAAACCGTGTTGAATTTGTGGATAATATAAAAGACAAACGGAGAGGTTGTGAGCGCAAGCCAATGGACTACGCGCATACGAGCGCCCAAAACTTTCCGAACAAAGGCGAGATATTTGCGGGCAACAAAGGTGAAGAATACTACTACTATATCGAATAGTGCCCAGTTTAGAACTTTGACTTAAGAACGCCACCAAACGGTTTGTTACAGCCTCAAGAATTTACTCGACCAAACGCAGACGTGACGTTACCCTTACAGGGGTAACGGTACCTTCTCGTCAGCTAAGGAACGCTGTTACTTTTCGTCAGTTTAGATATTCCAGTGTGAAGTCCTAGTTTGAGAGACAATCGGATTCTTGTTTTAAGAATTCGGTTGTTGACCGAGGTTAGTTTCGGGTTCTGCGTTTGACCACTGCATAACCAAGAACCATGAACACAGCTAGTAGGGCTAGTCCGTAGGGGTATTCGGGTATAGGAGTGGTCACAGTGGTCGTTGTGCTTGTAACTGCGGGAACAACGGTGAAACTCGTACATGAAGAATCTCCAGAATCAAATACGTTGTACTGACCTGCCGCTAAAGTCACAGTATACGGAGAGGCACCAGCAGTTATGCCACAACCGCCGTTGCAGCCGCAAGAACCATATACACTGAGCGAGGTACCAGGGCCTCCGCTACTAGTTATCGTGAACGGTTGACCATCTACGGGCGGGTTGGGATTAAAGGTGACCGTCGCCCAAACCTGCGCCATGTTAACGACCATGAAAACAAGAAATACGACTAACACCAGTCCAGAGAGAAACCATACTTTACCCACTCGCGCAAACCCAGAACTCTGCTCTCACGGAGCCAATATAACGCTTGTGCGAGCAAATCCTAACCCAACTTGGATTTCCTAGCGTTCTGAATCAAAGTCAACCACTTATTCTCTCCCTCAACCTTGATACCCGCAGCCTCGCTCGGTGTTCTACCGTCCAACGCATCATGCGGTCTAACATAATTGTGGAAGATTTGCATACCTGTTAAGATTGGCGTGTCAGCTTTCTCAAGTGTTCGCATTACCCGTTCTCGGTCACGGATTTCGCCGTTCATGCGTTCCATCTTATTGTTATGAACCTCCCCGAACATATCCGCGACATACGCATGGACGGGACGGTTGAATGGTTGCGAGGTAGCGTTCCATTAATTCCGTATATTTCGCAATCCATCTCAGGATTGTTCTCGGATAAGTCAGGCCGTTATCTTTCGTCGGAACAATTTGCCGTTTTCATACTGAGAGTTCACATCTCGTATCTGAACATCCATCACCGAGGATGGATGTGATTCGAATAGTGGAAATGGTGGAAATACGTTTAACCCTGCAGAATCGGTCATGTATCCCACGAGAGGTGACAAGTGTATCTTGAAAAACCGTTATTATTTGTTGCTCGCATTTGCTCTCTTGCTTCCGTTAGCTACGGTTGCAGCTAGCACCGGAACGGTATTCGGTCAATCTTGCGGCGTACAAGTAGGCTCCATGGTTGCCACCACCCAGTATTCTGGGGGGAATTACTATGGCCAGAACAATCCTTACAGCATCCAACTCACGGTACCAATATCGACGAGTTGCCCAACCTCTGCACAACTGTGGGCAGTCGGAACCGCATACGACACCGTTACCAACACGAACCTCGGCTCAAATAACATAATGATGAACGCGAACAACGGCTACTACTCCGGCCAACTGGTGTTCACAGTGCCTTCATCCGTAGTGGAGCAACAACTGCAAGTTCAGATCCAAGTTTACAACAGCTTCAACAACGGTCAATATGGCGGTCTTGTCGCAACATCTTCGCCGACACTCACTATACATCTCAGCAGCAACTACTCTTATCCTTCTACGGGCTCCTCCAGTTACTACAACGGCTATCAGAACGGTTGCTACAACGGTTATTCCTACTACTACGGGTATTCGTCCTATTACTCCTGTTACAGCAGCTATCCGTATTACTCCTACCCGTACTACTACTATTACTATTCATATCCAGGGTACTACCATTACGGTTACCATTACGGCTACCATAACCATCACTAAGAACCAGCAACCCTCCAATAACCTCGCATTCTCTCTTTTTCTCACATAAGGAACGTTAAACTCGGTAACCGTTACCTCTACGTTTAGTTTGAAGGGCGGTTACCTTTCGTTTGGTACGTTAGCGAGGGTAACGTCAAGTTCTCGGTATCTAACCTAGTTTCGGTGTGCTGGAAAAACCGTCATCTGAAGTCAGAATTTACTTAGTCCTGCACCCGAGACTAAGAAGTTTAATGTGGCCCGTCAATCAGTTTCACCCTGCTCTCCTATTTTTATCGTTTTAGACAACAAACACCATAAAATGGAGGTATTGTAAACAATGTCGAGAGTAGGGGCTCTCGTTCAATTGTCTTCCGACATCGTTAAAGAGACGTTAGAGAGGCCAACAGTTTTCAAGGACGAAACCCCTCTTTCATTGGAGTTCATACCCCGCAACCTTCCTCACCGCGACGATCAGATGCGTTTTCTAACACAACTCTTCCGTTTTTCCCTTGACAGCCCGTTCTCCACAAGCCAACGAGTTCTGATCACGGGCGATGTGGGTACTGGAAAGACGGTTTTGGCTCAACGCTTCGGCACAGACCTAGTCAAGGCTGCGAAGGGGCGAAAAGTCAATCTCCAGTATGTTCACGTGAACTGCCGCGAAGCGAAAGGCAGTCTCTTCATGATTCTCAAGCGGGTTCTGACGCAGTTCGAACCTGAATTTCCAAAACGCGGCTTCGCACCCGAAGAACTTCTTCACACTCTAATGGACATGCTTGACGACAAGAACATACACCTCATACTGGCTCTAGATGAGGTTGAACACTTGATCAGGGTGGAGGAGTCAACTCCAATCTACAACCTAACTCGCATCCAAGAGGAACGAGTTGGAAAACCAATCCGCCTATCGCTCATCTTCATACTCCGCGAACTCGAATACCTACAAAAACTGGATAGAAGCACTATCGATACCCTTCAAAGAAACATCGTCAAACTCGACAAGTACAGTTCCCGCCAACTAATCGACATACTCCAAGACCGCGTCAGCATAGCATTCAAAGAAAACGCGATAACCGACGAAGCCCTAGAACTTGTCGCTGACGTAGGAGGGCAGAGTGGCGATGCTCGATACGCCATAGAACTTCTCTGGCGAGCAGGAAAATATGCAGATTCAGAACCTTCAAAGCGAGTTCTAACCGACCATGTCCGCAAAGCTGCGGGAAGCGTTTACCCTCTGCTGCGCGGCGAATACATTGCCGCACTATCATCCCACGAAAAATACATGCTACTCGCCTTAGCAAGGATCCTTGAGGAGTCACAGGAAGCTTACGCTAACATGGGAACCGTTGAACGCGAATACAAAGCCGTCTGCGAAGAATACGACGACAAACCCAGAAAACACACCCAGATCTGGAAATACGCACGTGGCCTAGGTGCCATAGGCGTCATAGCGGCGTCAAAATCGGGCGAAGGTGTCCGCGGCAAAACAACTCTCCTCGGCCTACAGAACATACCCGCCTCCACAATGCGTGAACAATTAGAGGCTGCACTTGCAGCCACGAGCAGAAAACGACCCCAACGAAAGTAACCACCCACCAGTCTAACTAAGCCCCCATCACGTGCGGCGCAACAGATAACTTCCCTCTCGGCCTACTTCTCTGAGAGGCATCTTGTGATGGAACGGTTCTCGATGGTAGACATTTCGGGGAAGGACATCATTTCGAGGGAAGCGTCAGCCATTGGCGAAATCAGGTTGAAGCCGAGTACGATGAAGCGACTTCGGTCGGGAGGAATAGCTAAGGGCGATGCGGTAGCGGCGGCGGAGATCGCGGCGATAATGGCGGCGAAGAATACACCACACATGCTACCCTTTTGCCACTCGATACCGTTAACGACCGTTCGCACGAAGCATTCGTTCCAAGGAAATATGTTGCGAGTCGAGTCTTACGTCAAAGGCCTAGCGAGGACTGGAGTAGAGATGGAGGCCCTTACGGCTGCTTCAACCTACTTGCTAACCATATGGGACATGGTCAAACAATACGAGAAAGACTCGAAAGGGCAATACCCGAGCACCATCATCACCAACTTGCGCGTCACTAAGAAAATTAAGCGATGAGAAATGAGCGAAACCTCAAAACTACACAAAAAATCATCCCCCGATTCAGCCACGGTCTACATCATTACATGCAGTACATCGAAGTTCAAACAACTGAGAGCGAAGCAGGAACCCTCAGATGAGTCTGGTGATACTATCGAACACCTCGCTACGAATGCAGGCCATAGAATTTCAGGCCGAAAACTAATTTCGGACTCAAAGCCTATGATTCGCAAAACTGTAAGAGAAGCGTTTTCAAACCGAGATGTTGATGCCGTCATTATCACCGGAGGCACCGGCCTCTCCTCCACTGATGTTACGTTCGAAGCCATCTCTCCAATGTTGGATAGAGAAATTCCAGGGTTTGGCGAAATATTCAGAAGGATCAGTTTTGACGAAATCGGTTCCGCAGCTATGATGAGCAGAGCGTTCGCGGGGACGATAAAGGATAGAGCAGTATTCTGTTTGCCTGGATCACCGAACGCCGTGAAGACAGCTATGGAGAAGTTAATTCTTCCAGAATTAGGTCACTTAGTTGGGCTTGCCAGAGTCCCCTGACGCTTCTTGCGGCTGGAAACCTGCTTTGGCTTTGCTGCTCTCGAAGTCTTCGGAGGCGGTCCATTCTTTGCCACATACTTCTCGTAACCCTTTGGATCAGCCAACGTATCATCGCACAGACAAAACATCAAGGATGCGACCGCGTGGGTTGGGCAATCCTCAATAAATTCGCATTTATCACATACAACCTTCACTCCATCAACGAAGCATTCTTGGGTAGCCTCCCCTTCACCGCGAGCCGCACTTTCCTCAGATCGCGCAAACTTAACTGAGCGGGACAGAATCCCAGCTAGTCTTTCCTCGACAGCGTCCAAGTTGTCGAGGCGTCGAACTACAAACTTCCCACCGTTTCGGTCATAGCTGATTCCCGCTCTCATGAGTTGGATGAATTTGTCCTTACCCATGTATGGAAGCTTGAACCCGGTCGGGTCTAGTAACTCCTGAGGTCCGCTCGGGACAGGCTGAACCTTTGACTCAGAGGCTAGAAAGTCGATATCGCGCTCCTCCAGCTCCATTTGAAACGCGACTTCCCTGACCTGAGCCTCGTTAATCCGAAAGAGTTCCACGAGGAATGGGACTATATCCAGTAGCGCCTTGCGTTTCGAGAGGTGGCAGGCTCTACCCAGCCGTGCAGAAAGGTGGTCTAGCGCCCAGAGCCGATATTGAAATCGATCAACGGTCTTTGTTGAAACTCGGGGCGCCACTTGCAACGCGTGGTCAGGATCTTCATCGGGTTCCTGCATGCCGATCGAAGCCAACTCGTTCAAAGCGACGGGGAGAAGACTCCATTCGGGAACTCGGTCTCTGCGTGGGATGTTGAATGGTGGAGGCATCATGCCTCGCGATCTGCGGGCGCCCACATTTCCGTAGCCCATGTCTGCCCTAGAAAGCGCGTCGTACGCTCTAGCCAACTTATCGGGCGACGTGTAGACGTAGGGAAGGATGTCGTGGATTAGTAGGAGAAGCTCATCACCATAGAGGGGAATCTCAGTCTCGTTTAGGACCCGCCGCGCGGCTGCTAAACCTTTTCCGGCAAACATTCCGCGAACAGTATTCCTCTCACTGAGTTCTCTAGTTCGCGTTGAACGCAGCGTCGAGATTCCGCTTGTTGACATAGTCTGAGCGTCATTGATCGCCGACCTGATGTCGCCATAACTCTCACCAGCTAGCTTCTTCACAACCTTGGGTTGCAGCGACGCTCCTTCCTCGGTGAGGATGTAGTTGAGTAGTGAGACGAGGAGGCGTGGCCTGACCTCGTACATGGGCAGGACTAGGCACGCTTTTCTGAGGTCATCGAATCGTTCGTCGTCAATGTTATTGGCGGTGAGTACGATTGGAAGAGGCGCGTCCTTGATCGCGGTTAGGACCGCTCCCAACCCGCCTCGGTCCTCACGGCCGAAAACACCATCTACCTCATCCAGAAGTATTAGGTTCCCTCGACTCCCGGTTGAGAAGACATCGAGGGTCATGGAGGTGCTTGCGGGCACCAGCACTTTCCTAATCGTCTTCTCGGTTCGAACATCACTTGCATTCATTTCCACTACCCGGAAGCCACAGTCACTAGCTGCGGCTCTAGCAAGAGTGGTCTTTCCCACGCCGGGCGGTCCAACAAGCAGGCAAGCTTTGCTTGGTTTCTTTTTCAGCGTCCACTGCTTTAGCCAACCCTTGAATTTCTCTACAGCGTCTTCATTTCCGAGAAGCATAGCAGCGGTTTGGGGGCGGTATTTTTCCGTCCAAGCCACGTTCTGTTGGAGCTGAGCCTGCACGTTACTTTCTTCCGATTTCTGCCAGTTGAGCAAGCATTGCGCTCAGTTGGATGTCTTCGTTCGCTCCCTGTGTTAACCTGAAATCGCACTCTCCGAGAGCACGGACCGTTTCCACCTGCTTATCCGCGGTTACTTCAGGAATACGACTAATTTCCCGGTTTGCCCCACGAATAATCTCCCTTCCGCTCACACCATACTTACCCATCAGCTCATACATGACGTCTCTAGCCTTGATGAAATCTCCCTTAATCGCCAGCGTTAGCATATTGCATATGAGGCTGCTTTGTGCTTCGGGCTGAAACTTCTCCAAAGCTGAGAGCTCCAATCGCCCGCTCTTCGAGCTGCTCGCGACAACCTGGAGATAGTTAACTGCTCGCCTAAGGTCTCCCTCCGACAGCTCCAAAATTCTCCTGAGAACCTTCGTGTCTGCTTCTATTTTTTCGGACTTGCATATTCTGTCAAGATAACTGCTAGCCTCAATTTCATCAAGTTGCTTGAACCTAAAGACTGAGCATCTGCTCTGGATTGGTTCGATTATTCCGCTTTGGTAGTTGCAGATTAGTACGAAGCGGCATGTTCTGGAGGCTGTTTCCATTATTCTTCTAAGTGCGGTTTGTGCGTCCTTCGTCATTTCGTCAGATTCGTCGAGAATCACGAGCCCAAATTGGACGCCGGAAGGTGTCGTTTGGATAATTTGTGAGAAGCCTTTGATGCGCTCTCGCACTACACCAATGCCGCGTTCGTCCGACGCGTTCAGTTCCAATACAAGCTTCCTGAAGTTGTCCCCCATCAACTGCCGCGCGATGCAAAGTGCGACACTGCTCTTTCCCGTTCCCGGAGGACCCGCAAACAGCAGGTGAGGCATAGTGGCAGGTGCTTTTAGAAGCGCCCTTAACCCATCAACGGTTTCCTTTTGATTCACTACGTCATCAAGCGTTCGCGGCCGATATTTCTCGATCCACATAAGCCCTGTTTCAGTTGACATTCAAAATCCCCGCACGAATTTCCTTTGGATTTCCAATGCAGCCCAAGTTTATCTCCGCCATTCAAAAGCCTTGGCCCCAGCGAAACATGAGTAAAATAATCAGGTGCGAAAACTGTGATCAGTTTCATTGGTCTCTGTTGTTCGGTTTCTCCCTGCAGTGGCAATTTGTAGTAACCTATTCAAATTTGCTCGTTCGAACGGCTTAAATTCAGAAACGTAAGCGAAGGTGAAAGTTGGTGGTTTATTCTTGGCGGAAGCGTTGATGTCTGTAGAGGATGTTGATTTCGATTTCGAAAATGCCCAGACCAGAATTATATTGACCCGCGAAATTCCGGATTCGTCGCCGAAGCTATCTAGAATTCTAGCTTCTAAAATGGGGCAGGAAGTCGAGGTTCCATATTGGACAGCTAGAGAGCTTGTTCAATTAGGATATGCGAGGTTTCGTGAAGAAGACGTTCTCAATTATAACACCCTCTCCAAGATTCACTGGCGGGAAACAATCCCCGCTTCCAGGCAGTTGCCTGCGCTGCAAGCAAATTTCTACTGTCTTCTCAGACGCCACGTAACCGACCTCCAACAATTGAGCAAGCAGGACCAAGTCAAACTTCGTGAACTAGAGAGAACAGAGAGTCTAGTTCGAGACATTGTCAACTGCAGAATCCGCAAAATAGTTTCACTTGCAGCATCTCCAACACCCTCCGAAGAACTCATCCAAGTGCTAACCTACGAGGAAAGAATCCTGTACTTGATTCTGAACAAGACGATCGTGGATTGGAAAACTAAACTTCTCGGGAGTGCATTGAAATCTTGACCTCTCAAAACCCAGAGGAACGCTTCCAAGACTTCCTTCGAACCTTCACCGCCGACGGCGAGTACAAGTACAGGAAACGCCTTGGCCACGTTGCGCTGTCCGGCTCACGCTCCCTGGTCGTCGACTTCGAGGACCTAATCGCTTACGACCCGGAACTGGCTCGTTCGATTCTCGACAAACCCGATGAGTACATGGAATATTTAGACCGAAGTGGTTGGGCGCAGCTCAAGATCGAGGATCCAGAGTACGCGGAAAACATAAAGAAACTACGCGTCCGATGCAGGAAACTCCCCGAGAAACATTCCCTCCGCCTGATCGGATCCGAAAACATAGGGCGAATGCTATGCATCGATGGAATTATCGTCAGATCGACCTCCGTCAAACCATTACTCCTCAAGGCTGCATTCCAATGCCGCAAATGCAACGCAATGACATATGTCGAACAGGCCGGCGTACTCATGCGCGGCCCAGGAGTATGTGCCCATTGCCGATCCAAGGTCTTTGAGTTCCTAGAGAAACAGTCGACCTTCATGAACTCACAGGAAATCCGAATACAAGAGAGGCCGGAAGATCTACCTCCCGGCCAGTTGCCTAGGGCAATGGACATCAAACTATCCGAGGATATGGTGGACATTGCACGGCCAGGCGACCGAGTATCAATAACTGGTACCGCAAGGGCTCAGCAAGAGTACGTAGGCCGCAAAGCAAGGCTGCGAACGTTCGACCTCCAACTCGACGCGAACTACGTGGACATCGTCGGTAAGGAGGTAGAAGTCGTAGAGATAACACCGGAGGATGAGAGGCATATCCGAGAGCTGGCGAAAGACCCATTCATCCACCGAAAACTCATCGCCTCACTCGCCCCCTCAATCTACGGCTACGGCGACATCAAAGAAGCCGTACTCTACCTACTATTCGGCGGTGTCCCCAAGAGGCTACCCGACGGAGTCACGATCAGAAGTGAAGTAAACGTCCTCCTCGTAGGAGACCCAGGAGTCGCCAAGAGCCAACTTCTCCAATACGTTTCCCGCATAGCCCCACGAGGACTCTACACTAGCGGCCGAGGTACGACAGCAGCAGGCCTCACCGCAGCAGTGGTACGCGAAAAGTCTGGAGGAATGGTACTAGAAGCCGGAGCCCTCGTACTCGCGGACAAGGGAATTGCCTGTTTGACATCTGACGTTGAAGTATACACGGGCGACCGAATCGTCACAGTAAGTGAGCTTTGGGGACTTGGCACTCATCACAGAGAACTGGCGAACGGTCAGGAAGTTCGTTCTCTCTTTTGCCCCGCAGCATCGTACTACGGTGAGCGGCGGCTTGATGTAAAAGCCTACACGAACAAAATTGTGCGAAGAAAGTATGATGGTCCGGTCGTTAAGATCGAGTTCAAATCAGGGCTCTCGATCAGACTTACACCAGAGCATCTTGTGCGATCGTCAAGATCCTCGAAGCGAGTTTGGGTGCCCGTGAAGGACCTTCAGCCTGGCGATCTCCTGAAAGCACCCAGATCGTTGTTCAAGCCGCTCATTCTTCTCCCGGTGGGAGAAGAAACAGCCTACACGCTTGGTTGCATATATGGTGACGGTTACGTAAACCCTGAAGGAATAACGATTACTCAGTCGAGAAATAATGAGCACATTATTACGAACATGCAAGCATTGAGCCCTTACAAGTTCGCCCGCTATGACGCACGAGACAAGATCAAACAGTTCGGAGAATATGTCTTGGTTGAGCGAGCTGCCAGACTCTGGACATCAAACAAAGAGCTTCTAGAAATATACAACTCTACGATAGGGAACTCGCTTGATACTATTCTTCGCTTTGACGATTCCGAGGTCGCAGCCTTTCTCGCCGGGGTGTTTGACTCTGACGGCAACATGAATTCAGTTGAAGGCAAATTGACCTCAGTTAAGCTTGCGCCGACCGCTAACGAACACCACCTTTCAGTGCTTTTGCACGCTCTAAGGAGACTGGGAATTCGAGGGGCCATAAGAAGGAGCAAAAGAAATCCCAAGGTGCATGTAGTTCAGATCAGTGGCCCCAGCATGGTTAGGTTCGTTGATCAGGTAATTCCGTGGAGCGTCAAAGCCAAGATTGCTAAGAACTGCCAGACTAAGAGCAAGAGGCCCCGCCTTGAAATGGATGAAGAAGAGGTCAGGGAGGTTAAGTTCGACCGATACGCCGGCTATGTTTACGACCTTTGCGTCCGTGAACACCACAACTTCGCGGCCGCTGGAATATACGTCCACAATTGCATAGATGAAATGGATAAGATGCGACCAGAGGACAGAGTCGCAATACACGAAGCCCTCGAACAACACAGCTACCACCCTCAGACTGAAATCCTCCTCGCATCGGGAAAGAAAGTAAAAATAGGAGAGTTCGTCGACGCCCTTTTCCGACAGCATGAGTCAGATAGAGTGCTTGGCAGAAACTGCGAAATTCTGCCGTTGAAAGGCCGTGAATTATCACTCATCACTACGCGAGACTTCCGGGATCTTAGCACGACGAAGGTAGATCGCGTCAGCCGCCATCTTGCTCCGGAATATTTCGTAGAAATAACGTACTCGCACGGTCGACGCGTAATCGTAACCCCTGAGCATCCTGTTTACGTATTCCGAGACGGCGAAATCCGCACTGTTCCGGCTTCGGAAATCCGAAAGAACGACTTCGCTCCCGGACCACGGGAGCTTGAATCTTTGCTTCCAACCGAAAACCTTCTCGTTCCGTCGATTTCCCATCACAATGAGAAGACCATAACCCTTCCTTCGACGCTGTCAGAGGATTTGGCAACTATACTGGGCTACCTCATTACTGAGGGTTACTCATACAAGGGTTCAGCCGCGGAGATCGGATTCGCTAACACTGACAGTGCCATCTTCCACGAGATGGATTCGGCGATGGAGAGGACGTTCCATATTCGACCCATCGATTACAGTCAGGTAAATCGAACTCATCGATACATTTCCTCGAGGCTTTACAAATACTGCTCGCGGAACTTTCCGGGACTCATGAACACCGCCCGTCAAAAACGGCTTCCGCCGCAATTGATGAACGCTCCAACTAACGTTGTCGCAGCCTTTCTACGATCGGCCTTCAAAGGTGACGGAAGCGTTGAACCAGACGCGTTGTCGTTCTGTACCTCAAGTGAAGGTCTCGCAGAAGACTACCAAGATCTTCTGCTTAGACTAGGTATATTCTCACGATTATTCAGGAGCAAAGAATCATACAAGACCTACGTGACCGGCGACTCTCTACAACGCTTCGTCGAGGTCGTTGTAGGCGACAACGATAAACGTTATGCGAAGGCCAGTGCCCTGGTCGAACAGAGCAAGGACCAGCGCGGACACGACGTGGTGCCGACAGACGTCTGTCACAGTCTGATCAGCGTTCAACACGTCTTGGGTGTACGAGACGATGGTTACTTCTGGCGACACCTCAAGAGCAGAAATGGCATCACAAGGTACATTCTCACGAGGCGGATCGGAGCGCTGGAAGACAGAATCACTCGATTGCAGCGAGAAATACCAGAGACTGGAACTATTCGAGAATTGAGAGAACGATTAGGCTGGTCTCAGGAGAAAACCGCGATGAGGCTCGGACTGCTCAGGAGAACTATTGACTATGCTGAAAGAGGTGGATATACCGCAGCTAAGCGCGAGGACGTGTTGAATGCTTTCAGGGAATATGCATTAACTGTGGTTTTGCAGTCTCAAAATGAGCTCGAAGCGTTAAGGGCGCTTTTAGACCTTCGCTGGCTCAAGGTCCGAGACGTTAGGACGCTCCAGAATGATGGACCTCTAAAGACTCGGTGGGTGTACGATGTGACTGTTGAACCCACGCACAACTTTGTCAGTCATGGCGTTGTTCTGCACAACACTGTCAGCGTAGCTAAGGGTGGGATCGTGGCTACGTTGAATGCTCGGGCGGCAGTTCTGGCCGCCGCTAACCCGGCGTTGGGGAGATACGATCCGTACAGGAACATTAACGACAACATCAACCTCCCAGTGACCTTACTATCGCGCTTCGATCTTCTCTTCATCATGAAGGACGTCCCCGAAGCGGACTCTGATAGTCGAATGTCAGAGCACATACTCACTCTTCACAGATTGAAGACGACGCCAGAGGAACCCCCACTACTTCCTGAAATGCTGCGGAAATACATAGCCTACGCAAAACGCATAGAACCAGTCTTAACTGACGATTCAGTGAATGCTATCCGGCAATATTACCTGAAGATGCGTTCCCTATCCGGATCGAGCGAATCCCCGGTCGTGATTACTCCTAGACAACTGGAAGGGTTAGTGAGACTAGCGGAGGCAAGGGCGAAGAGCTTCCTTCGCGACCGTGTCGAAGCTGAGGATGCACAGGCCATAATTCGCTTGATGACGCTATCTCTCCAAGACGTGGGCATAGACACGACCACTGGAAAGATCGACATCGACGTAATCATGACCGGCAAACCGAAAAGCTTGCGTGATAAGATGCAAGTCGTCTTAAGCACCTTCGCTGATTTGGAGAAGCAGCTTGGTATCGTTGAGGATTCAACCCTCTACCAGGCACTCTCACGCAAAGTAGACCTCACGGACGATGAAGCGAGGAGGCTCATTGACCAATTAGTGAAGGAAGGAATCCTTTATTCACCGAAGCCCGGCCATCTGAAGCGAACGGCAGCCTGAGAGAAGCTTAGAAACTTGCGAGTAGACGAACTCCCTATTCCGGACTCTGTAAAGGCGGTGGTCGCTAAAGCGGGTTACGACATGCTGTATCCGCCGCAAGAAGATGCGATTAGAGCTGGGGTTCTCGACGGAAAGAACCTCGTTCTTGCAAGCCCAACCGCCTCTGGGAAGACTCTTGTGGCCGAACTGGCGGTTCTGAAGTCAATATTGGAGCATGACGGGAAAGCGCTATACCTCACTCCTCTACGCGCGCTGGCAAGTGAGAAGTTCGAGGATTTTCAAAAATACGCCGAAATCGAGAAGTCACCTGGGCGTAAGGTTAGGGTCGCGATCACCAGCGGCGATTACGACAGCTCCGACATCTACCTATCCAACTACGACGTGATCATCTCGACGAACGAGAAGGCTGATTCACTCCTTAGACACCGATCCCCGTGGATCGCTGATGTGACTGTTGTTGTAGCTGACGAAATTCATCTGATCACAGAAGCAGATAGAGGTCCCACCTTGGAGGTGGTTCTGACGCGGCTGCTGAAAATTAACCCGAAACTGCAAATCATCGCACTAAGTGCAACTATAAAGAACGCAACTGAGATTGGCGAATGGCTCCAAGCCGCCCAGATCACGACCGACTGGCGACCCGTACCCCTCCGCGAAGGAGTCTACTACAACGGAGAGATCCAATTCAAAGACGGCTCCTCACGAGCGATTCCGCATTCGGAAGCGAACCCAATATTCGAAACTGCTCTCGACGTCATACGGGACGGTGGTCAGGTTCTAATTTTCGCTGAAACCCGACGTATGGCTGTGGAGATGGGAAAGAAGGCTGCAGCGTTGCTGCGAAGGAGCCTAGCAAAACCTGACCGTAGAGGCTTAGAGAGCATTGCTCAACGAATTCTGTCGACAGGCGAAAGAACGCGGCTAGGCGAAACGCTGGCCGAGCAAGTTCTGAGCGGAGTAGCATTTCACCATGCCGGCTTGCCCGGCGGGCATCGAAGAATCGTCGAAGAATCTTTCAAGAGTGGACGGCTCAAGATCCTCTCAGCGACCCCTACAGTTGCAGCAGGAGTGAATCTCCCCGCGCGAACTGTAATCATCAGCAGCTATGAACGATACGAACCTGGCTACGGACGCTACCCGATCTCGGTTCTTGAGTATAAGCAAATGTGTGGCAGGGCGGGCCGGCCGAGGTATGATAAGTTCGGGGAAGCTATTCTGATTGCGCGAACTGAGGATGAACAAGATTACCTACTGAAGAATTACGCATTAGCCGAACCCGAGAGAATTTGGTCGAAGCTTGGAGCAGAGAAAGTTCTCAGGCCGCATGTGTTGGCAACTGTCGCTACGAGATTTGCAACAACAGAGGATGGATTGGAGAGATTCTTCGCGAAAACTTTCTACGCATTCCAATATGACCCTAAGATGATTAAAGGAAAACTTGGAGACATACTCTCATTCCTCCACAGGGAGCAGATGGTCGAGTTCGCTGGGGAAGAGCTGAAAGCCACCAAGTTCGGCCGGCGCGTCTCTGAACTCTATATAGACCCAGTTTCAGCCGTTATACTTCGAGACGGGCTATACACACGGGCGAAACATGTTACGGACGTGAGCTTCCTTCACCTAATCTCTAGAACGCCTGACATTTCCCCCAAGTTGTATCCTCGACGCGGCGAAGACGAGATGCTCGACTTGTTCGCAAAGGAACACCAGGACGAGTACATGTGCGAGGTACCAGAGTATTACGGCGACACGAACGGTATCACCTATGAAGAATTTCTCGCTGAAATCAAATGCGCGAGGGTAATGTATGAATGGATTAACGAGACCTCTGAGGACGGAATCCTGGAAGTTCACAGGGTTGAGCCGGGCGACATCCTCAGAATGGTTGATACATCAAGATGGCTCTTGCATGCCACCTATCAGCTGGCTGAGCTTTTCGGCCATAAAGACTTGCTAAGCCAAGCCTACGAACTCCAAATTCGTTGCGCTAAAGGCGTGAAATCTGAACTGGTCCCACTCGTTGAACTGGATGGGGTGGGACGGATTCGCGCAAGATCACTCTTCAATGCAGGCTATAGAACCATGGAGGACTTGAAACACGCTTCCGTAACAGACCTAATGAATGTACCCTTGATAGGGCCGGCACTCGCAAAGAAAATCAAGGAACAGGTTGGTGGACTCATAAAGGCGGAAGAATGGGAGACGCTGAAGGCAAAAGGCGGCGAAACGACGGAGCAAAGCCTGCTCACAGATTACAAGCGAACTGACACCCTTTAAGCAGCCAAGCCGCGTGCACGACGCTCGGACGTTGCCCTTTCAACCGACTTATCGACAAGCTCTTTAGACATCCCCAGGTATGCCTTCGGATTTAATGCCAAGTCTAGCTCGCTCGTAGTTAGATACTTGGTAACGGCCTGGTCATGCTTGAGGGTTTCGCTGAAATTCATGTGCTTGTCTCGGCTTTCGAAAATTAGTTTTTGAAGTAGATTATGCGCTTCCTGTCTTGGCATGCCTTTGCTGACTAGAGATGTCAGGACCGATTCGGACATCAAGGGATCCTTGAACTTCATAAGGTTCTCAAGCATTCCTTTCTCATTTACGCGAAGCCCGCCTAGAACCCGGATCATTGAGTTCAGCATATGATCGAGTATGATGAAAGATTCGGGGATGACGAAGCGTTCTGTGGCGGACTGCGAGAGATCTCGCTCATGCCAGGTTACAATCGATTCTAGCGCCGGGCCAACCAAACTCCGCTCCATTCTTGCCAAGCTTGAGATATTCTCGCTATGCCATGGATTTCGCTTCTGAGGCATCGCTGAACTGCCAACTTGTTTCCCCTCAGCAAAGGGTTCAGCCAACTCATCAATCTCTGGTCTTTGCAGATTTCTGATCTCAGTGGCGAACTTATCGAGCGAGCTGCCTACCATCGCGAAGACGCACACTAATTCCGCATACCGGTCGCGTTGCACAATTTGACTCGTAACGTCAGCTGCTCTGAGGCCTAAATGTTTCATGACTGATTCCTGAATTATGAAGGAATGCTTGCCTAGCCCAGCCATCGTGCCTATCGCCCCGCTCATTTTTCCAACCAATACACGTTCGCTGCACTGGTTGAGACGTTCGATATGTCGACCTACCTCGCGCAGCCAGACAGCGAATTTCAAGCCGAGCGTCATCGGGAGAGCATGCTGCCCGTGGGTTCTGCCAATCATTATCGTTTCACGATACTTGCGCGAAAGGGCTATGAGCGTCTCTTCGAGAGTGTCCAGCCTTCGCTTCACAATGCTGAGGCCTTCCTTCATCTGTAATGCGAGAGCGGTGTCGAGAATATCGGACGAAGTTGCTCCGAAATGTACGTAGGCGCCCCCTTTTCCCGAAGCCTCCGCTAATGCCTCAACCAACGCCATGGTCTCGTGTTCAGTCGTTTTCTCTATCTCGCGAATCCTCTCAAGCTTCACGTATTTCGTGGAGGCACAACGCTCGATCTCTTCTGCGGCCGATTGCGGAATATCTCCAACCTCAGCTCTAGCGCGTGCCAAGGCTGCTTCAACCTCAAGCATTTTCTGAAATCTTGTTTCTTCCTCGAATACATGGCGCATCTCTACGCTCCCGTACCGGCCCGTGTCGATTGGCAATATTGGCAAAGCCACAACCGAGGCTCATCTAAGCAGCAGACCAAATATAAAACACGGGCCTCCAGCCAGCCTAAGAATGCGGGCAGGCAGGTTCTGAGAATATTCTCTTCTTATGGGGGAGGTTTAATGAAGTTCGTATCACGGACGCTTTCGGAACCTTAGAATCAATATCGCAATAAGGCCGATAATGATTCCAGCCAGTATTGACTCAATTGGGAATCCTGGAATATTTGTTGAAAGCGTCGCAGTGGGCTGGGTAGTTTCAGCTGTGCCCGGAGTTGTGCCCGGAGTTACGCCCGCAGTTGTAATTGTGCTTAGCATTACTTCGGTCATTGTATAACCTTGGGACGATAGGTAAGCTGTGATAGATCCACCCGCATTGTTGGTGCTGGAAGAGTTGACGAGGACGAGATCATATCTGCCTGAGGCGGGAAGAGCGGCGCTGAAGTTGTATGACATCGTGAGTTGTTGGCTTGCGATTGCTTCTGTCGCAGTCCCACAAGTTCCCTGCTTCAACCAGTTCTGGTAGTTTGTGTCTTGAACAAGGTAGAAATCCAGTGGGCTATTTACGGTGAAGTTACCAGAGATAAATTGCCCCTGATTTCCAGTGAAGGTAAAGTTCCAAAGCTCGCACTGCAAATTTGTTCCTGTCGTAGAAGGCACCGTGAAAGACTGATTGATAAGTTGTTGCCGCGGTGATAGAGACGTGGAGATAGTAGCACTGAGAGTGGTCGTAGACATTCCCATCTGATTCACCCCTGTCGCGAGGGTAAAGTAATTCTCACCACTGAAAGCTGCAAAGGCCAACAAGCCGCAAAGGATCATGATGAAGAGGACTGACCGTCTTTGCAAGAAACCACTAGAAGCCATTCTCATATTACGCCATAAAACCGTTTGCATACCGTTTAATTGTGATCTAAAACACTGTGAACTACCGATGCAATTATCGTGAGCGACTGACTTTGGGTGCAATCGTCGGCATTGCAACGAATAACGGCGCGGATCCATACCCGATCATTGAAACGATGTTGGGGGCACTCAAGCACCGAGGGAGCGAAAGCAACTCGATGAGAATAGGCGGTGGAGGAGGATTTACGGTCGCAGTAGGTTGTTCTTCACACCCCGAAGTCAACCTAGATATTGCCAACTCGCCGAAATCGATAGTCGCATTCAACGGATCATTTTACAAACGCGAGCCACTCGGAAACGCCAGATTTGTCCTTCGCGAAACGGAAAAGTCTCCCACCCTCAAAGCCATTCGACAAATCGAGAGCGAGATCGGCGGATTTGCAGGCTTAGTCGCGCGAGAAAAACGGTTGTACGCTTTTAGGGACATTAACGGATTGAAACCCCTTTACTACGCGCACACCCGCCACCTCACTGCGTTTGCATCTGAGAGGAAAGCTCTTTGGAGGATTGGTTTGAATAACCCACAACCGACTCCCCCAGGCTTTGCATGTATATTGACCAATAGGGGGCTTACTAAGAAGCGCCTTGTTCACTTCCAACGTCCCATAGAGAAGAAGATGACGCTCAAGCATGCCTCCGCAGAGTTATCTCGTTTCGTCGCTAGATCAATCAAGCGGATTACTCATTTCAACGGAAAGATTGCTGTAGCTTTCTCAGGAGGCCTAGACAGTGCACTAACAACTGCCATGGCGAAGAACGCAAGTGTCGAGCTTGAGGCTGTAAGCGTGGGCCTCTCTGGTTCTTCAGAGTTATCTACGGTTGAAAAATTCGCGAAAGAGCTTGGGGTCCCGATAACGGTGGAAACGTTCACTCCGGATTCGCTTGAGGAGTATATTCGTCGTGTTGTTTGGCTCATTGAGGAGTCAAACTTGATGAAGGTGAGCGTTGCCATCCCTCTGCATTGGGCAGCGATGGTTGCTGCGCGACGTGGTTGCGGACTGATGCTATGCGGTCAAGGTAGCGACGAACTTTACGGTGGCTACTACAAGTACGCGAGAACGTTGGACAATAAGGGACGTGGGGCTCTTGCAGCTGAACTTTATCGTAGCGTTATTGAATCGTCTGAGGTCAATTACGAAAGGGATGATCAGGCGACCTCTCCTTTCCCGATTGAACTACGCACGCCATTCGCAGACCCGGACGTAATCAGGTTCTCTCTTACGATTCCTTTGGAATTCAAAGTGAAGGAGGGTAACGATCTAACAAGAAAATGGGTACTAAGAAACGTCGCGAAGATGATCGGCGTACCGGATGACATAGTTTGGCGCAGAAAGAAGGCGATTCAACATGGGACAGGGGTGGAGAACGCAATTCGAAAACTTGGAAAGAGTCACGGCCTTACCGCCGACCAGTTCCTTGCGAAGACGTATGAAGAGGTAAGACGAATGGAGTCTATGCCTTGATACAACACGGAGGCCAGAAACTCGGAGAATGAAGCCAAGGTAAGCATCATAGTAGCCGTTATACTCGTAGTTACCGCGCTAGTTGACTTTAGGGTTTCGGCGGGACTAGCGACGGCGTATCTTATTGGCTATGGCGTGTACAAGATGCGAAAGACGCGGAGAAAGACAGGCTCGTGATCACACTTGCCTCGATGGCATGAAACTGATATTACCCATCGCTTACCTACACGGAGGGAGTAGGTTTGCAACCTCTTGGCCGTTGTCCGCGATGTGGCTACACGCTCACCTACGACGGCAGAGGATATCGCTGTGACTACTGCGGTTACCCAAGAACACGTCAACCCCTAATGGCCTCGATCCGCAATCTCGAACGGAACCTACGATCCAAAGCCCAGAACGTACTGGATAGTGGCAGAAGGGACCAATACCAGCGAATGACCGTTCAAAACACGTATCCATCGGGGCAGCAAATTTGTGGTTCGTGCGGCCTCAGGATCCCATATGGCGTGCAGACCTGCCCTTACTGTGGAACACCTCAACGAGTTCCTCAGAGAGTCCCCCAAACAAGCCCAGAAATGCTCACCAATCCCGTTGGGCCTCAAATTGGCGACCAGCGCGTCCTTGACTACATCAGCGCACATAACGGTACGATCTCCATCTCCCAGGCCGCAAAGGAACTTTCGATGTCTCCAGAAATGCTTCACTCAACTATCGAGCGATTGAAGTCAGCCGGGTTTCTGAAACCGACTTGATCGGCTCAGCGACGGAGAAGACGCTTGACCTTTTCCACCGCTGTTGATTTGGACGGGGTTTTGGCCAATACGATGGCGCCAGTCTGCAAGATCATCAATAGACGTCATTCTACGCACTTCGGCGTTTCGTCTTTGGATCGCTGGAAAGCTTGGGAGATTCTGCAGATCACTAAAGATGAATTCTTTCGAACGCTAGACGAGGCTTGGTTTGATTGGAGAACGATTCCTCCCACAGAAGAACACATAGGCGAGAAAGTGGGCCGTTTGTTAGAATTTGGGAAAGTTGACATTGTCACTGGCAGAAGTCTAGAGACGGTTGCTCCTGCTAACTTCTGGCTCAAGGAACACGGTATTCGATTCAACTCTTTTGTTAGGACAGAGAAAGGTAACGACAAGGCCAAGCTGAATTACGATGTTTTCATTGATGACTCGCCTGAACTGATGTCGCAGCTTTCGTCGGACTCAACCAGGTACGGGATCATGTACACGCAACCCTGGAACAGGGAATATCCTATAAGGCCTCACATAACCAGAGTCAACTCATGGAATCAGATTCCGGGAATGGTTCACAAAATCGTAAATGCTCAGGCAGGTTAGAAAAGAGATGAAGGCAATGCACGTTTACTCAGTGACGTATGGCTTCAAGCAGCCTCTCAAGCTGTCTCCGCAAGATGCATTCGATTGGTGCACAGATTACAAACCACACGACTTTACAATCATGCGGGAAACGGGGAAGCGAAGAATCCGAAAGCTTACGCATGATGCGATTCTTCTAACAGAAACTACTGTTACAGGTAGGAGAACCGTAAGGAAGACGAAACTAGTCAGGCTGAACAGGCCTGATCTCTCCTGGACGAACACCCACGTATCTGGCCCCCACCGCCATTCAGAATTCATTTACAAGATAGAACCGCAGGGAAGGAATCGATCTCGACTCGAATTCACTGGCCTGCTGCTTTGCTATTCGAGCAACGTTCTCACGAGAGAAAAGCTCCGGAAAATAGCTCGAGAAGAGAGACGAGCAGATTCCAAGGCATGGCACTATCTAGCCGCCGCTATGGAGAAAGACATGAATTCACGTCGTTGAATCCATCTATTCAAGCCGTCGAATTATGTGATATCCGAATTGTGTTTTCACGATAGCTGAAGTTTGTCCTTTCTGCAGAGCGAACGCAGCTTGCTCAAACTCTTTCACCATCTGTCCTCTAGAGAAAGTTCCAAGGTCGCCGCCCCGCTTTCGTGAGGGACAGAGAGAGACCTCGCTGGCGATGTTCGCAAACTTCTCACCCTTACCCAGTCTCTCCATCGCTAACTGTGCGTCCTTTTCCGTTTTAACGATGATGTGTGCGCAGTGTACTTGGTTTGACAACTGGATTCACCGAACGATTGAACCGCAACGGTGAATGGGCCAGATAAGTATGACGGGTAAGAATTCTTTCGCAATCATTTTGATCGCTGTTTGCGTTGCTTCAATTCTGTCAATTAGAAATCTCTGCTCCAACTGGTCGTGTATCTCCCTATGCGTCTAAACACTTTATGAAAAATCTCACACGCGCACGTAACTTCGGACGGCGGGCTTTTGATCGTGTTTGGTAGACGAGCGGTAGTTGCCCTGGTTTTTCTAGTCCTGTCCTCGAACCTCGTATTATTGCAACTCACTCAGTCTGTCAATCCCTCGACGCCCATCACTAGTCTAGCACCTCCCCTAGCCACATACCTTGGCCAAGTTGGTACGGCCAGCCCTAACCCACAAATCTTGCCCGTTCTCGGTGTCATCCGAGTTCTAGTTATCGCTGTGGCTTTCTCTGATGTTAAGCCGACTTTGAGTATTAATGAGGTAAAGCAGGAATGGTTTGGAACGGTCCCTGCCTATTATCATGAAATCTCTTATGGAAAGTTGACGATTCAAGGCGACGTTTTCGGGTGGTATAAGCTGCCACATCCTGAATCATATTACGGTAGGGATTGCAAGGGGATCAACGACCCGAATTGCAGTGGAACAAACCAATCGTGGAAAATTGCAAACGATACAGTCCCCTTAGCCGAGAAGGACGTTAACTTCAACAATTACAACTACTATGTCTTCATCCACTCCGGTACCGGCCAAGAGACCAGCCTCAACCAAAACGACATATGGTCAGTAACCTACCTGGACGCATCTGTGGAAGCAGATTCGAAGACACTCACCAGATTCAGCATTGTCTCCGAACTAGAGGCACCACCAAACGTTCCAAACGGTGTTTGGTGCGTCGAGTTTGCCCACGACTTGGGAGTGCCAGACCTCTATAATACTACGAAAGGTCCGAACGATGCTAAAACGATCCTCGGCCCATGGGACCTTATGGATAAGGGATCTTGGAATGGTGACCCACCGGGTTCGCTTCCGGCGCACATGACAGCTTGGGCGAAAATTCAACTCGGTTTCATTAGCGGCCCTATGCTAGAAACAGCTCCGTCAGGGATCTCTACGACCCTAGTTGACCCGACAGAGATCTCTTCGAACAATGTCCACGCCATCAAGGTACCCGTCGGCGATTCGCAAAATTCAACTCAATATTATTTAGTTGAAGTCAGAAAACAAATTGGCTTCGACGCCGCACTTCCGGGCGCTGGTGTTCTAATCACTTTTGTGAACGAACACCTCTCGATCGGGAAGGTCCAGCTAATTAATGGTGATCCGGGGGTTGCTGATTTGACGGACGCAGTTTGGCAATTGGACCAGACGTTCACTGAAAGCCGCTACAACCTAACAATCACAGTATCACACCAAACAGGAAGCTCCTACGAAATAACCGTGGCCAGAGGCACAAGCCCTGCCCCAACCATAGGCCTCGATTCAAACAATTCTACAGCTCAGATCGTTATAGCGGGAGTTCATTTGACCGTTAAACTAGCCACCACACTCCCAGTTCAGGAGCGGGGCCTCTCCGGGTTGCCTTCTCTACCCACCGACGAAGGAATGTTATTCGTCTTCGACCACGAAGACTACTGGGGTTTTTGGATGATCAACATGAGCTTCCCACTGGATATAATCTGGTTCAATTCAGCCAGACAAGTGATTTGGACTGAGCCAGATCTTAAACCGTGCCCACCCTATGATTGCCCAGTCATCACGCCAAATGTAAAATCAATGTACGTTTTAGAAGTGAACGCCGGCTTCATCGTCGCCCATCACATCACCCTAGGAACTACCTTCTCCTTCTCAACTTCCTAGCAACTGCTCTACGGCGCCCGGGTGTCTCCCATCTCAATTCCCTAACGCTCGTTCTCCGACGCCCTGGTGTTTTCCATCTTAATTGCCTAACGCGTACTGTACGGCGCTTAGTGACCCTCCTCCTCGTTGGAGGCTTAGCTTTTTTCAAGGATGCGTTGTATAATACGACGCCTACTGCGATGAGGGCTACTACGTATACTATCACCTGCAACAGAAGTTGCGGAGGGTTGACATTCAGGCTTTGCTCGCCGAACAAAATAATGGCGCCTGCCGGAAGCTGCGCGTATAGTTGTGTTCTAACGCTGTGTTCTCCGATAGGAAGCGGTTGATCACTGAGATTCAAAATTGCTCCGTATATTCCTAACCCGAGATACGATCCTTCAATCCTACCTTCAGAATTTCCACTTCCATCGTAGATTTGTACGGTGAACGTCGCATTGCCTAGCGATTCGCCTTCGTAGGTTAAAGCTTGAGAAAGAATCTTAGCCTGGCTTCCGCCGATTCGCGACCCAAAGACTTCCTGCCCTTCAACGGCGTAGAGGACACCGCGACCTCCAGGTTGAACAGATTGCAGTTCAACCCCCGATCCTTGTACGAACTTTACCAAAGTAAATGCGCCTGAGGATTCGAGTGCTCCCGTCAACATCAAATCGAGAGGGCCGTTCGTAGTTGGCAATAGGTTTGCAGGTAGGGCAAATGCGTTCGCGATTGCGTCTATTGCAAAGTGATCAGAATCAAGCAAGGATATGCTGATTGTTCGATTGTCTACCTCACTAATGTTCTTGATCTTATTCAGGGTTGAGTAGAATGGCGTAGATGGGACCATATTTCGGATCAACCAATTGAGAGTTGCCGCCAAGTCATGCGCAGTTATGGGGCTGCCGTCTTGAAATTTCAGTCCGTCACGTAGAACAATCGTAAGATTTGTGGAGTTATCGCTCATTTGCCACTGATCTACCAATCCAGGTTGTGGCGAACCATCTGCACTATGCGTTAGCAGTGGTTCAGTTATGAGTCTCAATGTCAACGAGTCTGCGGACGCAAGAACCGTTGCCGGGTTCAAATCAGTCAACCCCGACACCTCACCTATCCTAACGAGACCTACCCCAGTCATGTTCGCAAGTGTCGCGGCGATGGTGTCCTGTATGCTTCCTGTGATTGGAGATAGTTGGGAAAAGCTCTTCTGCGTCACGATTAGCAAGCGCTTGGAGTAAACCGGGATGGCTGGAACATCTAGGCTGAGTTGTTCTTGGCACCTAAAGGCGGCTGTTTTGGCAGAGTCAGAGTCAGACGCGGTCATTAGCTGCTTTGCGCATTGGTCAAAAGTTGAATTGTGGTATCCAACCAGATTCGTTGCGTATGGTACGGGGGACACGTCGCTTACTCCTGCGAAAAGATCGTAAAGCCAAGTAGGTGAGGCGCCGGCAGATTCCGTTTCGATATATAAGTCGTAATAGTACGTAATTTTCACTTGCGTGTTGAAGTCGATGTCAGTTTCTGGGAAGCTAATGATTGGTAGGCCTATGGACTGCATGTCCTGGGCGAAGCGATTTGCAGCAGCAACTGCTTGCGGGTCGGTCAATTTGCTGAAGATGAACATGGTGCGCAGCAGTTGCCCTGTAGACGGATCCGTTCGCACTCCACTGGACGATTGAACGAACCCAATGCTATCCAGGAGTTGAGATGCTTTATCCGGATTATATGGGTACGAGTCAATAGACCCGTTCCTCCACCCTAGGTTCGCGTAGGCGGATGAGAAGAGACCTGGAGTAAGAGTTTCTCCATAACCAGCAAGCACATCATTCACCACACGCTCCCGGTTAAACCCGTAGAGCATTGCCTGTCGAAAGACCGAGTTGTTGAACGGAGCATCCCTTAGGTTAAAACCGATGTAAGTGAACCCGAAGTTGCCTATCGGGACGACGTTTAGGTTAGAGTTGTTCTTTAACTGCAATAGCGCGTCTGGTGAGGGGTTTTCGAGGGGTGCCATATCCACTTCGCCGTTCGTGAGGGCCTGGACCAATGCGGTGGTTGATGGGTAAGACTGGATGATTACGCTTCGTGTTGCAGAGCGGTAAGGGATGTAGACTACGGCTTCCCCAGCGAGGATTAGAATAATGATTAACGCGATGAAAAGAACTTGAGTCTTCTGTCTCACGTTTAAGCCATCTCAACATTCAAGGTGTAGTTTTCTGGATAACTCGATGTGCCGCCGAAGAGCACGTTGTGCAACACAAGAAAGTAGATGCCTGGCTGTATGCTTGAAGCTGCGATGTCTTCTGCCGGTCCGCCAGTGTCGGTGTACCAACGGAACTTTCCACTACTAACGTAAATGCTTGTAGGGTATTCGGAAGAGGCTAGCAGAAACCCTTCGGGTCCAGTCAAATGTTCTTGAATGAGAGTTTGATTGTCAGACCATGATAAGTTAACTTTGAGCTCGCTAACGCCGGGCGGAACGATGATTGCGAAGGTTCGCCAGTCTCCAGCCTCATAACGCCACGACCAATCGAAAGCTCCGTACACTGCGAAATTAACGTACGGCGTGTTTTCTTGAGGAGACGAAGGCCCATACGTTCCCCCGACTATAATTGGAACCACTACGGAGACTGGAATAACGGTTTCAGTTCCGTTGTCGGATACCCCGATAAACCCACCGTACACTCCAGGGCTTGCACCCATTGGTACGGTTAGTGTTGCCGTGAGAGAATTACGCGAGGTTGAAAGCTGGGTTATCCAATTCCACGGGGATCGCGTGTAGTATCGGAAGATTAAGTCGAATGAGATTTTCGAGGCTGGTCCCTGTTTCACGATTCTGACCGCCGGGATGCCGCGGAACTTTGTTAGTGGTCGCCCAACCACGAGTTCAGAGGTTGTGCTGTACGGTGCGCCGTTGGTGATTCTGCTAATGTGTCCTGCAGAGTCGAAATTCGTGTCGTATATTTGTGCTAGGAGCAGGTTACTGTAACTCCAACTTGATGCGTTGACGAAATCTGAAAAATGGTAAACGAGGGTCACTTTCATGAGGTCTGCGTTGGTTGGGATCGAGGATTTCGGTATCTGGACCCACGTAACTGTAGAGTTCGTCGTATGCTGCGATGTAGTTGAGGAGATTAGCGTGTATGTATATGCTTGTGCTGTTGGTTGGGCTGCGTTCTGAATGTCGAAAGTTGCGCTCGCTGTCGCGCCCGGCTGTGCTATACCAGCGTACCAGTTTGCTGACATGCTACTTGTCGTTGGAATTGGGGTTTGTAGATTCACCGCCCACGATTGCGTAAGCAATTTTTTAACGGAATCCCAGGTAGCAGGTGAGTATAGGTAGAATCTGGTTGGGAGTCGGCTGTCGTGCCCTTCTGCGGCCGCGGCGACAGCATCCCATACGTTGACCCTTCCCGATCCCTGCGTGAATTGATCGTACGAGAGATCTGTGGCACTACTCGCCAGAATAGCTTTTACAAGGTCGGGGGCGGGCGTCAAACCTCCATGAGTGTCTCGGTATTCCTCGATAACCAAAGCGACCGCCCCAGCGGTAACGGGTGTGGCCATACTTGTTCCGCCAAATATCGTGTAAGCGCTAGTGCCGTTGCCGTATCCTGTGAATGTTGTTTGATCAGTAAATCCGAATGCTCCTACGTCCACTACATCCGGCTTTGGCTCGCCCGTCGATGTTGGCCCACGTGCGCTCCACGGAACAACCTCGTCATAGCTACCTTGGATCTCATGTGCTATGTGAGTCCCAGGTTGAGTTCTGTAGGCATAACTCGTTGATGCACCTACTGTTATGGGGAGCGTTGCGGCTCCCGGCGACGCAGTTGTACCGTACCCGTATCCGCCGTTGCCTGCCGCGATGAGCATTACAACGCCGGGGTAAGCAGGATCGAGATAATGCGGAATAGTGAACGCATCTGCTAATTGGCTCATGAGGTCGAAACCGAAAGTTGAACCTAGGTCAGCGATTGGATCTGAGTCTCCCCAACTGTTGCTTATGATGTCGGCCCGATGATTTCCTGTGTACTTGAAGCTGAAATCAGTCGAATTCCAGTCGAACCCTGCGGCGTAATACCATGCGAAGGTTGTGTCTCCAATCCATAGCGCCTTTACTCCCATCACTTTGGCTGCGGGAGCAACGCCGGGTAATGCAAGTAAAGTTCCGTTTTGGTATATGTCTCGCTTGAGGATGCCCCGTGATGCGGCATTTGATGCTGTGCTGGTTCCATGGCTTTCAAGATCGAAGTAGACGTTTATGAAATTCCCGTTGGGGTCGATTGGAGGGAGCAAAGCAAAATTCTTGCCAGTATATCCACCAAGATCAACTCCGTAGGCGAGTAAGCCTGCGCTGAATACGGGAACACCGGTGTTGTTTGGGTCGAAGTATATCAGATCGTTCCCAGGCGTTGCCGTGTGCGGTTTTTCGTCAGCGAAACCATGATCATCCCACGCGGGTTGAGGAGAAGGCCAGGTGAGGTTGAGGTCGAGGGTTTGCGCGGCGTTTGAATTTAAGGTATCCCGGTAGCTTACAAGGAAATTGTAGTACGCTGTAGACATATCCACTACGACGGTATCGTATACCCCCGCCTGATGGGCATCAACAACGACTACTGGAAAGCCTAGGTTAACGGTTTCTCCTGAGATTACATCTGAAATTTCCTCGCTCAGGATTCCGAAGTGGTAATATCCCGACTTTGAGAGAACAGTGGGAGCTACGTAATTGTAGTGCAATTGCACCTTCTCAATCTGCGGCTCACTGGGGCTGGTGTTGACGTAGCTAGCAGCGTTCCAAACGCTAACAACCTTCCCAGCGGTGGCGAGGACGCTACCGAAACGTGCCACGGTGAGGTTTGTGATCACAAAGCTTTGCCCGTCAGCGTCGAAAGAGATCGCCTGGCCCATCGCGTTTCTCGCAACCGCGTCCATCAGATCGGGTATGGTGAAATCAGTTCCCGTGTCTACGATAGCAATTGTAACCCCATTTCCTGAAATCCCAAGTTGGTTCACTCGATCAGCGCCAATAATCTGTCTAACCCTGAACATGTCCGTGGCCAAACGTTGACTGTAAACCTCTGGGTCAGGCTTCATTTGCTCGAAGCCAAGCTTCACGTCCGGAAAAATGTAGGAGACCGCGGGCGACGAAGCAAGGGGCAAAAGCGAACTAACACTAACAGTTCCATAAACAGCGAATGGCGAATGAGAAGGTCCAACCGCGAATTTAGCTGACATATATCCTGCAACATCCCTTACAGCGTAGCCGGGGTTAAGACGCACGAAGACGAAGACCGAACTTCCCTGAACTCGTAAACTTGGTTGCTGAACGCCCTCCATGCGCTTTATCAGAGTCGGATCGAGCTTACCGAGTGCCCTTTCCGCTCCAACAGTCTGAAAAGGTACGATTAATCCGATTACGAATATGGCAAGGACTAGCAATGCCAGTGCTTTCGCGCGCAAACTGATCAGATTTAGCCGAAACGCCTCAAACCCTAATTTTACTCTATTGGTACTTTCTAGCCTGTAAGCAGGCTAAACCTAGTCGCGCCTCTAGTGATCTGTGCGCTGAACTAGGTCCGGGGATACGATGGTGGAAATCATTACGGCCACAGGATAAACGGGTTCACCGATTTCGAACTCCTGGCTCGGAAGCGAGGTTTGGCTTTGAGAAACTAGCACAGGCTCTTGCGTCCATAACCACGTCTTAGTGGGCGTTGTACGTGTAACATTGCTTCCTACATCCGCCTGATACGCTCCTCCGCCGAGGTATCGCACGTTCGAATCCTGACAGGTTGTGCTGCCGTATGTGAGCTCAGCCTTACTCGGGGCGTGGTTACCTGCCGCGTTCAGAGCATAGGGGTAGGAAAAAACTGCGCTTGCGAATGGTGTGTCACAGGACGCGGCGGTCGCGTACTCATCCCACGTTGATGAGAGTGTGCCTAACTGTCCGTACGTTGGGGACACGAGGATGTTTCCAATGATCGAAGTGGAATTTGACGAATAATCAAAGACGCTCCCCTGCCATTGTTCGCTCCCGTTTACGTCTGAGATCCTCGAAACTCGGAGTCGGTAATTGTATCCAATATTCCAATTGTAGAATATGAAACACGCCGAACCGATACCGGCCGTTGCGAATCCTATGGCGTTGTCGCAGACGCCGCTTGAGTTATTGGGATTCCCCTGCACGGCATCAAATATGCCGAAGCTGACAACTTTAGAGTCACCACCAACTCCCAAAGTGACATAACCCGACTCGTTATTCGCAAATTGGAACTCATGCCCCCAATAGATTGCCGCGTTCGCTCGGGGTGAGTTCAAAACTTTCACATCCACGCTCATCGCGTAACTGCCACCGAAAGGCCACTGCAGAAGAACGTCAGTGTCTGGGGCTTTCGTATTGAAGTGACCATAAGCCGGGTGCCACGTTTGACTCACAAAACAGGTTAGAAGCAACAATACGATGCCGAGTACTAATCGTCGACGCAACAAGTGACTCATTAAAACCTAACCTTCTTTGTGGTGGCCCGCACCACCATCTCCACCGCCACTCTGCCCGCGGCTATTTCTGAGGTTTTGACGCCACGCGTGCTAAACCAACCCCACAGACACAGCTGTTTTAGACACTCGTCTTCGGTCGCACGTTTAACCCGAGTATAAAGGACCAATTTCGCGCTAGGGACGTAATGTTCAAATTGGCGCGAGTAGCGCGGCCGTCTTGAGTTGAATTGCCGCTTGATTATGGCCTCACTTTCGGCAGCATCCTAGTAGGCACGTTGATTCCGGCGTATATCGCGCTCTATCTTTTCCCCAACCTCAAATCCGTGCCAACAAAATATCTCGCCGCTTTAGGAGTGGGGCTCACTTTTTGGTTTTGGACAGACACGATTGGGGATGCGACTTACCTTGATGTGAACGCGGCTGCGTGGCCTCCGGCGGCTTTCGGGGGGCTGTATCATTTCGCTGTGATCTTTGCGTTTATTCTAGGCATCGCGGCGTTAGCGGTCTTCGACCACCTTGCTGTTCCTAGCCCCACTTCCTATGAAGGCGTTCCGAACGGCGTCGCTACCACGAGTCAAGTGTCCGCTAAGGGCGTGGCTTCTGGTTTTGTGACGGGGGCGCTGTTCTTCGTTCCGGTTGCGGTGGCTGCGGTGATGGGTATTCACGGACTGGGTGAGGGTTGGGATTTTGCTGGGGTGGCGGTTGGGGTTTCCGGGTCTACGGATATTGTTACCGCGTTCGGAGGATGGAATCCGGTCGTTTCTTATCCGCTGCACAAGTTCTTTGAGGCTTCGATCATCAGCATCGTCTATACCATATACGTTCAGAGAAATAGCATGGCGAAGAAGGCTTGGTGGCAGCTGCCGGTTCTCGGATTGTTGTTTGGGCTTACGTCAGTGATTGGTTCCGTGGTGGGTTATTTCGTGTCATTGGATACGACGTTCTTCTACGCCTTCGGCGTCACATCCGCATTCTACGCGGCAATTAGACTCGCCGGTCCACTGATTGCGAACACGAAGGGCACCGCCTGCACCCTCCCCTCATATCTGGGTGCCAAGACTTTTCTATTTGTGGGAATCGGCTTTTTCCTACTTTACTTTGCCGCGTTACTGCACTAGTACGTTCGCCCTTTTTAGGCGGGCAGAGCCGAGGCAGAGGAGAGGAAAGCAGAATGCGAATGATTCGGATTGTTGCAGTAATTGTTGTCATAGCCACTGTAGGGGTTGGTTCGGTAATCGTATTTTCGTACGCAGGTTTCCTCAGGCCGTCGTCATCGTCCAACAGTCAAGTAGTTGATTTTACCATTATAGAGTCTGATCCACCTGATCCACTCGCGGGGATGAACGGTAGCTACTACAAACCCCTAGGGACACAGTGGCCTGTTATTCGAGTCCATCAGGGCGACACCGTGATTATTACAGTCATCAACAATGACAGCCGAGAAGTACATGGATTCGCAATAGTTCATTATGATGACAAGGGTTTCAGCACTGCGCCCGGACAGCGACACACGATCTCCTTTGTCGCAAACGAAGTGGGGAGCTTCAGGATGTATTGCAACGTGTTCTGTGCGATTCACCCGTACATGCAAAATGGCGAACTCATAGTGAGCTCTTGACAGCATTACAAGTGACCCCACTGTGACAGACGACTTTGGCTAATGGCGCAGTGTGAGTACCGCCCTAAGATTGATGCGCTCGTTGGAGTAGTCATCTAAAGATCTCTCATCGGCCCCAGTCTTCTTTCTTGTTCTTTCCATGCCTGTGGCCGATAATTTCGGCCATTATGCTAAGCGCTATTTCGGCAGGCGTGCGAGATCCTATGTCCAAGCCTATCGGCGCGTTTACTCTCGCCAACAGCTCTTCTGTGATACCCTGCTCCCTCAGGTGAGAGAAATTGTCCGAGACTTTTCCTTTAGCTCCAATCATCCCTATGTAGCCGGGCAGTCTCTTCTTGGAGAGGCATTCTTTCAAGACAACTTCATCGTGCTGGTGCTCGTGAGTCACTATGATGACGCAATCATCTGCACCGAAATCAATGCACTTGGTTACATCAACGAAATCGCCTAACTTCACCTCATCAGCCAAAGGAAAGCGCTTTCCATTAGCGAACTCCTCTCGGTCGTCAATTACAACCACAGCGAACTCAAGCGCCTTTGCGAACTCGACCAGAGGCACAGCAATATGACCCCCACCGAAGATGTACACAGTCGAGGTCGCCAAGAAGATCCTCACCTTCTTGTTGGAAAAGTCAAGCAGCTACTTGAAGCAAACGGTGTGTGTGATCGCTTTCCTCTACGGATATGTCAGATACCACCATGCCATACGCGTACGAAGACCAATTTCCGGTTTCTAGGCATCGGCTCGAATCAAACTAACCTACCCGTAAGATGGTTTCTTCTCGTGTAGGTACATCCGGTCCCCTGCGACCACCAATACGCCAAAGACCGTTGTCGCTGTAGCGAGGCTTATTGTTCCGATTACGACGTTGAGGTTGGCGTTGATTACAGCGCCACCCAAGTACAGCTCCAACAGCAGCAGAACGAGTGCGAGCAGTAACGCGCGTGCCGCTGCGATAGGTCGCGGCTTCATAATCCAGACGGCCAGGTTACTCCCTACGAGAAGCACTGTCGCGAAGATACTAAGTAATCTGTGCATGTACTCTACCTGCGCAGGCCAGTTGGATGGAAAACTGAGACTGCCGTTGCAATATGGCCAGTCGTTGCTGCTAAACGAAGTACCGCCAACACCGCACGCTGCACCAAAGCCGCTTCCCGAGAGATAGGCTCCAGAAATGAAAACAGCAAATATCGAGATAATGGTAACGTAAACTAGGTATTTTCCTGCAGTCATTGTTCTGTAAGACACTTCGCATTGCTCCAACATAGGTCTTGTTTCTTACTAATAGAATCAGTGCGATAACATTCATTCAATTCCCTGCTGTCTATTAGTCACAAAGAATTTTGCCAATCAGACGAGCTAACAGTCAGAAAGGTTAGTCATCATCCTGACGCCAACTGAACCGGCGTACCTGAATTTTCACAAGCGTTCTTGATAGTGAGTCATCGAATGAAGCTGGAGTTGGGATATCTTGTAAAACTCTTCCGCAAGAGGAAGTAACCACTGACTAACCTAGGCTGGCTACAGTAGGCCAGGTCATCACAGGCATCATTCTATTGGCGGTTGATTCTAAAGGTAATGTAACAAAGCTTACTGCTGAATAGTGAAGACAGGAATCTGCAAATGTAGTTTACAGCTGGAGCTTATGATAGATTTTCCTGATTAGGTGCAAAGCCGTTTGGAGCCCAATTGGAATCATGGCGAGTATTGAGTTGAAGAAATCGAGTAAGAAGACTCATTGTCAACATGAGTATTCTGCTTTGAGGAGGATGCTAAGGACCCAGGCCTGCCCTATAGGGTTCAGGACGGAACGTTCGAGGTTCAACCCGTTTCTCCGCCATTATAGCGACAATGAAGAACTGCGTTGATCGAGTCGTCATCGAGTTTGAAGCGAAGAAAGGAAAGCTAGGATTAACTCGCATAAAGAAAGTATGGAAAACAGTTTTTAGTTGATGGAAATGTTTGAAGTTTGGTTTCTGTATGCGTTTTCTTCCGTTATGATTTCTGGATTCACAACAATAATTGACAAGGTCATGCTTGGGAAACGTCTCAGCTCATTCTCGTACTTTGTAGCGTATGTTCCGCCCGCGTTGGCGTTTTCAATATCCGCGTTGCTCTTTTTCCCGATAAATGTGTTCTCTATTCCATCCTTGATCGCTTTCGCAGCAGGCCTGATGAGTAGTGGAGGGTTTTTTCTTTACGCAATTTCAATAAGGAAGGAAGAAGCTTCACGAATATCAGCCTTAACATCGCTCTACCCTGTCTTTGTCGCAGTTCTGGCAATCTTTCTAGTCAATGAGATCTTCCCAGCAAAGTCCTACATTGGCATATCTCTGATGATTTTGGGAGCCGCACTCATCTCATACAAAAGAAACAATGTGAAAAAAATCATTCCTATTTCACTCATACTCCTCTTAATCGCAACAAATCTCGCATACAGCATAGACCAGGTTCTTTCGAAAATAAGCCTTAACGCAATATCATTCTGGCCGTTCTTGATGCTGTTCATGTTCGGAAGATTCGTTCCTGTGATTCCTGGCTTCGCAATCAACTCAGCCAGAAGGAAGTTGTTCTCAGAGATCAAAGAACTCAAGAGAAAATTTGCTTTTGCACTCGCATTCGCTTCGATTTCATGGACGGTTACGATAATATTGTTCTTTTATGCAGCCTCGTTGGGTCCAATCACGCTCGTCTCAGCAATCAACATAACCTCCCCGTTCTTCACACTTGTTTTCGCGACTCTTCTGAGCAAACATTTCCCAAAAATTCTGAAGGAAGAAATAGACAGAAAGACACTTGCACTCAAATCATTTGCAGTGCTACTGATTTGCATAGGCACATATCTGATTACCACCTGAAAATTACTTTAGACGAGCATACTGTTGCGGCAAATTTGCCCCGGTAAATTGGGGTCAGAATCCCCTACTCACCTCTGAGGTTAGTGAATGATCAGTCGATAAATCCTTGGGAACACTGAATCATTCCAGACGCGTAGCCTGTGCTAGGGTGATGGAAACACGGAATATCCGGACGAGTTCGTTGAGTAATTGCGGTCAGTCTCGCCAAGTTTCCGTGTAGACTGTGGTGGAAGAATAGAATTCCGCTCTAAGCCGTCATCCTATAGCTAACGGCAGCACAGCACTCAGACCGTGAGAACTAAGATGTAGATGTTAAATGCAAATGATAAATCAGCAGAAGAGGATTGCTACTTCAAAGAAGCAGCCCGATGAACAGGCTCACCAGGGGCGCGATTATCCAGCCTGCGATTATCATTAGGAATGGCTTCATGGCCATGAATCGGTCCTTGTGTGAAAGACCCGCGCCAAACACGGCGGCCGAGAGAGTCTGCGTGCTCGAAAGCGGAATCCCATTCGTGCTAGCGAATAAGATCAAGGCAGTCGAGGTCAGAGTCGTCACGTACGCGCTCAAATACCCAAGTGAGTACATCTCTGATCCGACTCGCTTTATCTGGCGCGAGCTCAGGAAAAACGATCCGAATGCGATGGCGACGACGGCTATGGATATTTGCGTGATGTCGAACCCGCTGATCGCGACGATCAGGGCGAGGGAGTTCGCACCCGCGGCGTAGGCCGTGAGAAAGGACGCCGCTACGATGAGGCATTTCTGCGTCCTCACTCTCTTCCAGATATTCTTCGGGGTCGTCTTGGACATCGCTCGCATTAAGTAAAACGCAGTCGCGATAGAAAGGACGGGCACGGCTACCCACACGGCGACGACGTAGGTCAGAAATGCATAATTGATTGAAAGTCGCTGCGCTATCGAGACCCCCGTTAGCACGCCCGTTAGCGACGATGTGACCGAGAGCGGCACCCTCAGAATGTTTCCAAGTACGAACACGGCCACGGTCGAGAGCAGCACCTCTGACACCAGGTTCGCGCCTACGTCGCCGGGCAGGAGAAAGCGCGCGGATTGTATCATGACGTGTCCGAGCGTCAGCAGTCCCAGCACGAAGCCGCAGATGCCTAATGCGACTGCAAATCTTTGGTTGACTATTCTCGCTCCGACCGCAGTTCCCACACACGCCGCAAGGTTGTTACCTGAAACAAGCGCGACAGACAGGAAAAGCGCGAGGAAGAGGAGGATCGTCGAAACGCTCACTTCGAGATGGACGTCATTATCGAGACGAAAAGATCTGCGAGGTCCTCGCACGAATCTAGGATGTCGTCGAACTTGTGCAACAGTTCTGAAATATGCGCGAACTGCAAGTAGTGTATGTTCAGGGCCGACATATACAACCTATCAAAACCGTCATCCTTGATGTTATCGCCCTCCTGCTCCAGCAGCTCGATTTTGCTGCGCAGCTCTGCGACCTCCGACAGGTCGGTCGTCTTCAGAATCTTGAGCAGGACCACCATCGCCTGCTCGGCAAGGTCAAGCGACTTTGAGAACAGAGTGCCTATTTCCGGAGCCTGCGAGGCGAAGTTGCCGTCGAACCTAACCTTCGCTATTCTGTTAAGCTCTCTGCTGACAAAGTAATAATCATCGATGATGGAGTCTGCCAACTCGACGCATTCCAGCAGATTGTCGAGTACGTTCGGGTTGACCGCTCCATTCACGATGTCTTCTTTGATCTTGAATGAAAGCCGATCCGATTGCTTTTCCAGCAGTCTGATGTCCTCGCTTGGACCAGTCAGTGATGCTCCGGACACTATCAGCTCGACCATGATGGAATTCGCCTTTCGTCCGATCTCGATTATCTCTGACAGTTCAGCAAACGTTTTCCTCTCTCCTATCGAGAAAAATCCCCTGATGCTCCTGAGCATCAATCGTTCCCTCCTGAAGTAGACCTACCCACACGTTAAAAATCATGTTATGCAACAAACGTTTTACTGGTGGTAGCGTAACTCGATCATGCCGAAGCCATCTTCATCATGTTTCGGCGGCAAGAGCATAAGAGCATAAGGAAACTGCGGTCTATCAGGACGTGTGTTGTGAATTGGCTAACTCAAAAACGGCCGTCGCACAAGTCATGAAACTCAAAGAATTAGTTGCCTACCAGACTGGCGCAGTGGTTAGCAGGACTCTCATGGGCGCCCACGGCGGCACGGTTACTGCCTTCGCATTTGATGAGGGGCAGGGATTGAGTGAGCATACGGCACCCTTCGATGCCATGGTTCTGGTCGTGGAGGGTGAAGTGGAAATCAAGATCTCTAGTGCAGGTTTCCGCCTAAAGGAAGGCGATACTATCATTATGCCCGCCAATGAACCGCATGCACTCAAAGCAGTCACTAAGTTCAAGATGATTCTAATTATGGTAAGATCGGAGTAAGCGGAGGGCTTTGTTCTCGAGAATCACCTAACCCAGAAAACAAGCATTCCCAGGATCGTGCGTTCTCGAATTCTGCTCACTCAGATCTTTTTATGGTACGATATCTTGAGCGGAAATGAGTGTACTGGGTTCATCGAAGAGTGTAGGCGGCCGGATTTGAACTCCCTCTAGTTGTTGTGATTGGCTGCGTGAGGTCGAAGATGGAGTTAATGATAGAAGTTTCGAATACGCGATACTAGAGATGGCCCATGAGGCCCAGAAGAGTGGCTGTAGTTAATTCGTCAACAAATCCGAATGGGTATGGGCTCGCTCCAGCAACCATGAATGGAACGTATAGTCCCGCTATGGCTACCCATACTGGATAGGGGGCTGTTACCTCTCCGTCTGGTGAAGGGGGCTGTTACCGTTCGTCGTGTGCTGTTGTGTAGTAGGAACTTCTAGGACGGGTGTTGCATTGAAAAAATGGTTGGGTGATGCTTACTTGGATCGGATCGCGAGAATGTAGCCTATGCCACCGAGTGTGAATCCGAGTATGGCTATGAGGATGAAGGCGGTTATTGGATATTCAAGGTATGAGAGTACGTGTATGTGGACTTGATATGTTGTCCATCCTTGTCCGCCCGAGCTGACGGGTTGCATGCCTGCACCGCCAAGGTAGCCTCCGATCATCGCTAGGATAGCAGCGCCAGCGACGCCAACGTTCCCGAGGACTAGGTGCAGCCAAGCAAGCGCCTTCGCCGCTCCAATGTATCCCTTGCCGAGCACGGTTTCAATGTAGAAGTAGAATAGTGAAGTAACCGCCATAGCGACAACGCCAACAATAAGGTACGTCAGATACCCCATGACGAACCACATCCCAGGTTCGCCCCCAGCGATCACTCGCGCCACGGCCACGGGATACAGGCCAATCTGGTCGCCGATAGCGCTAACGAAAGTAATGAGCGCTGCTATACCACCTTGAACTATTGCAGCGTAAAGGAAGAGCCTCGCCATTTTACTTGTTTTTCCCTTCAATTCCATATCAATCAAACCGGACGAGAGTATCAGCAGACTTGATTTAAGAGGCTATGGCCCTCTGACTTTACGTTACCTAAAAGCCGAACTTGGGCGTCTACTCGACGGAAAGTAACAGCCTTTCCGATGCAGAGGCAACAAAACCGACAGTAGAGGCAGGAAGAGGGGTCTAGAAGACGTGAGGACGAAAAATCGTAATAGTGAGTCTTTGAGCCGACCGATAGAATGCGCATCATACAACGTCTGCTAAACCTCTGGGACGACTGCGCCATTCTAGGGATGGCTCTCTGATCGCAATCCAACGAGATTATCCTTAGGCTCCGGGTCCCTAACTTTGATCCGTCCCAGATGCGTGCGATTCAGCAGGAACAGCGCCAAACAGGGTTCATCACAGTGGACGAACTAATGCAATTACAGAAAGCGGAATTCACCCAACCCGCTACGTTCCGCCAAAACCACAAGCGAAGAACAGAAGCGTGTTAAGGGAACGCGCCCGACAGCGCATGTTGACACTCCATTCGCTTTTACATTCTGCTTTGATCTAATATGGTGCTAACCGGAATTAGGAATTAGTTAGAAACAATTAGCCGTGACACCATGAAAGCATGAGCAGTGCAAAAGATGTTACAATAAATTATGAACGTGCCTGGCACCGTGGCTGTGAAGACTATTCTGAACGCGTCACCCGGCGCCAAGATTACGCCGGCCTCGAAGTAGGTCTGTATCGCAAAGGCATGGGCCTGAGAGATGTCCTCATTGCACACTACGATTCGAACAGTATCTCCTTCGTTTACATGAATCACAGGCCATGGATTCAGCGGCGCCCCGTGGGCTATGCTGTCGTTGAACCCAGAAAGGTCAGCGATGATCAGAAAGAAGCCTGGCGGTCGCACGCACGTCGACCGCGTAACACTTGCGACTGGTAGATTATTAACCGAAGCATTGGGAGGCGGAAAGGAAACAATTCCTGTTACAAAAATAAGGCTTAAGATCGCGGCGACTGCCACGCCGGCCGTAACTAATTTCCAGGAGCGAACCATTGGGGATGTAGCCTTTTGGGATTACCAGGTTCGAACTTTCTCGGATTCGAACACGTTTCAGCCGCGAAGATAGGTTTACCGATTCCTCTCCTCCTATTCAATGCTGGAAGTAGCGTCTGATCCATAGTGGGATGATTGTGGCATCTGAAGCCACACACATGGCAAGCATAGCTGCCCCTGCTTCCACTTGTTGAGGTGCTGGGTAAGAACCGTAAATCGCTACTGGCGCCACCAACAGGTAGGCCCCAAAAATCGCCATAGCCTTACACCCTAGAAGGTACGTCAACAAACGCTGGCCTAAGGTCAGGTGTGTAAACCCTACGTAAATCAACACGCCTGCAAAAAACACTGAGACGTGCATGATCCAATGCAATTGGAATTGAAGTAGAGCCTGATCAAGGATCCATGGCACGTACCAAAAAGCAATTATCAATAATGCTGCGACCAAACTTGGCACTCCTCTCCAGTTCACTGCTCTATTCACTGAGCTGAGAAGAGAGGAAGCATCACATAGGTCACTGGATATCGTTCTTCCGGCTGAAAGAAAGGCTCGCAGTGAAGCTGCCAGCGTGTAACCAGCAAATAGAAGCAATACGTCGGAAACCATGAGCAAAACCTCCGGTGCCACATTCAACCACGAGGATAGGGCAAAGAAGACGTAATCGATTGGTTCAAGGGGCGTAAGCATTGCAATTATCAGAGTTGAACTCAAGACAAGAAGAATCATTCCGCGAGTCGTCGCCCATCGAACAAATTCTTGGTCTATTTGGAATCTTGACACGACTGACTCCCTTCTAGCCTCTGCAGGAATCCATTGAAAAACGTAGTTGAACATAGAATCCGGAATGGTTCAGGTTGCAAAAACAATTCATGCCTTGCAAATACTCCCAGAAGAAATCCCCCATCATCGCGCCCTTGTAGTATACAAACCTAGGAATTGTATTTTGCTAGATGAAAGTGAGCTTACGCTTATTCTCGTATGATGGTTGAGCTGAGTCCATGCCCGAAGTCAGCTACTTAAGCGGTTAATAACAAAACTCAAAAGGCTAATGTATAGTTATGAATAACTAGAATAAGCTTAATATCCAGATTTCTGATACGCAAGTAACTTCATTGGTGAGAAGTAGACACATGCAAAAGAATACGTCTCTAGTCGTCGCGGTTTTAGTTGTAATCCTAGTAGCAACATTCACAGGAGTGTATCTCACAAGCAGGCCATCATCCAGTACGAGTTCAACAATCATTCAGACTTCTACATCACCACTACAAATAGTAGCAGCCGAAAATTTCTGGGGGAGTTTGATATCGCAGCTCGGCGGAACACACGTCCACGTCTTTAGCATTGTATCAGATCCCAACGCAGATCCCCATGAATACGAGAGCAACAGTGCAGATGCTGAGGCAATTGCAAATGCAAGTTTCGTAATCGTCAACGGCGCCGGATATGACACCTGGGCCCTATCACTTATTGCGGCAGACAATAATCCAAGTCAAAAAGTGTTGAACGTGCAAGAACTAATCGGACAATCAATCGGCGCTAATCCTCATTTCTGGTACAGTCCTTACTATGTGAACGACACCGTGAAGGCTATGTATTCAGACCTTCTTTCTCTCGATCCAACCAATTCCGCTTACTATCAACAACAGTATGTTGCTCTGAACGCATCCCTTGGAGTATACAACGAACGAATCGACGAGATAAGGCAGCTGTTCGCAGGGACGAAAGTAGCGTCTACAGAGAGCATCTTTGAGTATCTAGCAAACGCTACAGGCCTTGACCTCATTTCTCCTACCGCATTTATGGAAGCTGTTGCCGAAGGAAACGACCCGTCGGCACAAAGCGTTGTGCAATTTGAGCAACAGATTCAAAATGGAAGTGTGAAAGTGTTAGTCTACAATGAACAAACTGTGACTCCTCTCACCCAAAGTATCAAAGCACTGGCTGCTCAAAAGCAAATCCCGATCGTTGGCGTAACAGAAACTATACAACCACCCGACGTTGCATTCCAAACGTGGATGAACGCTGAATTACTCCAACTTCAGAACGCGCTCAATCAGCAGGCTCTTGGCCAATGATCAATCTTTCAAGCCGGACTGAAGCTCTCGGAGCACGCTGAATGACCATTACACAACGCCAGATCATCCCGAGTCCAGTACAGCCTAAAGTTATCACAGCTGAAAAACTGATTGCCGGCTACGAGGACAACATCGTTTGGCGCGACGCGAATTTCACGATCGACCGCGGCGAGTTTGTTGCTGTGATTGGACCCAATGGAGCTGGGAAAACAACTCTATTTCGTTTGCTCCTCGGACTGCAGCGCCCCGCAGGCGGAACGATCAAGTTATTTGATTCTGAACCAAAGCGCGGAAACCCTGATATCGGTTACGTGCCTCAGCGTCACCTGATAGACAGTGAAACTAACGTTGAATCCCTTGAATTAGTGCACCTGGCATTTTGCGGCCACCGGTGGGGGTTCCACTTATCTGCAAAGACCGGGCGGAAGGCCGCTCTCGTCGCGCTGGAAGCTGTTGGAGCCACCGAGCTGGCGCACCAATCATTGAATGCTCTGTCTGGAGGAGAACTTCAGAGGATATTTTTGGCGGAAGCATTAGTCAGCAACCCCAGCTTATTATTGCTCGACGAGCCGCTGGCGAACCTCGATATCAGGCGTGAGAACGATTTGCTTCAGTTGGTCAACAATGTGGTTCGATCGCGCTCTGTGACCGCATTGCTGATAGCCCATAACATCAATCCACTTCTGTCGTTTCTAGACAAAGTGATATACATCGCAAACGGCAAGGTCGCAACAGGTAGACCCAAAGAAGTCCTGACCTCAGAGGTCCTTTCTGCTCTGTACGGAGTTCATATCGAAGTTCTCCACGACTCCAGAGGCAATATTGCGATTGTAGGCATTGAAGAACATCACGGCGATGAATAGTTTGACATTCAACATCAATTTGTTCGCCGCCTTGCAGCAGATGTTTCAGTATCAGTTTATGCAGCATGCCTTTGAAGCTGGGACATTAGTTGCAATCATTGCCGGCATCGTCGGCTACTTTGTGGTGCTGCGTCGATCTTCGTTTGCAGCCCACGCCCTCTCTCACATTGGTTTTGCAGGAGCAGCAGGAGCTGTATTGTTTGGAATCAGTCCCGTATACGGTCTGTTACTGTTTACAACCGTCGGCGGGTCAATGATGGCTGCCCTCAGTCCTCGCGCCGCCCATCGCGACGTTCACATTGGGACAGTCCTTGCATTCATGCTCGGCATCGGTGTGTTATTCATCAGCCTCTATACCGGCTACGCGACCGAAGCGTACTCAATCCTGTTCGGAGAAATATTGGGGATAAGCAACAGCGATGTCCTTCTGACACTCGTTGCTGCTTTGATAATAATATCCATAATCGCAGTTGTATATCGACCGCTTCTATTTGCGTCACTTGATGAAGACGTGGCAGAAGCAAAGGGAATGCCGACGTTTCTGCTCGGCATAATTTTCATGATTCTCGTTGCGGTTGCGACATCGATTGCTGTTCAAGTGGTCGGCGTTCTACTCATTTTCTCGTTAATGGTCACGCCAGCAGCAATCGCTCAGCAACTAGCAAAACGACCACATCATGTGGTCATAATATCTGTAGCCATTGCTCTAATGGCAACCTGGCTAGGTCTCTTTACTGCGTTTTATGAACCATATCCAGTGAGTTTCTTCATAACCAGCATAGTGTTTGTTCTTTACTTGCTAGTCAGATTTGTTTATCGAAGAATTAGGCCTTTGAAAGTTAGTCAGGCTAGTTTTCAAAATGCCGCCTAATGCTGCCTGAAGCAAGCATCGTCTAATTGAACTGAGATAATTGAATCGGGCCCCCGTTCTGAAGCAAGTTAATAACATTCACCAGTCGAATGCTTGATTATTGTTAATCGAGTCGAGCAGGTAGTTATGGCAATAATTAGCCTGTCTTTTCCTGAGCAGATGGTCAAGGAGATGGATCAGCTGCAGAAATCTCAGGGGTTTACTGGCAGGTCGGAACTCGTCAGGGCAGCAATTCGGTTAATGTTGGAGGACAATAAGGAAAAGGATTCACTTGCAGGGTTCGTTAGCGCAATAGTAACCGTGACGCACAACCAAGAAAACGAAGAGCCCATCACCCGCTTAAAGCATGAGTTCGAAAACATTGTGAAAACTCACCTCCACAGCAAGATTAAGCCAGGAAACTGTTTGGAGTTGTTCATCGTGGAAGGTGAAGGTAAGAGAGTTGCGTCCATGACCAAGGCGTTCCAGAAGGAAGCGGCAATGAAAAGCGTCCAATTAATCGTGCTTTAGATGCCTAAGCCAACAGACTTCGTGAACAGTTCAGTCGTAGGTTGGCAGCGACGTTGTAATTATTCGAGTCCGTCGGATCTAAGAGAAATACAAGCTGAACAGCAGCAGAAGCGCCAACCCCAACGCGGCGGCTAGAATCCAGCCTCGACTTACGGCCTCTTCCCACTTCTCGTGTGTGTAGACATAGGTGACGGTTGAGAAAGACAGCAGATTAACGGCGAGGAAGACAGCGAATCTAGCCTCGCTCGCTGTTCCAATGCCATTTACCGTCCACAGATAAACCGTTGATACAAGTTGAAGGACGAGCAGAAGCGTTACGACTCTTCTAATTGGAATCATTTGCTGACCATCCAATTTCAAGCCAATCAAACCTTCGCTTGAGCGAAGCTCCCGCCAATTCCATCCGATACATGAGAAATACCGTAGAAAATGCCACAACGCTCAGGAACCCAATTGATAACCCAAGTTGATCAAGGCTCGATGCACTCGTTCCGTACAAGACTACACGCACTATAGCGTTCAAGGATGCCCCAATAGCCATAGCTCCACCGGAAAGGAGAAGGACAAATGCCAGTGCCGTCGCGAATTTGCCTTGCATTTTCGAAACTTTCTCTCTTGAGTCTGGGCTGGGTGCACCTCTTTGTCCGAACACAGTGTAGAGCGCGAACGACGATGTCCCAACGATAAGAGCGACCGCCCCAAGTATCATGGCCGCGTCATCCGTTGCGATAACTTGTCCGGGAGACTCTAGACCCCAGTAAGCGAGCACGAAGAGTTCTGCAATGAAGATCAGTCCAACTGTTACAAATATTGGCCTCTCAGCTATACGCCTAGAAGAGCCTCTGTCTATGAAAGGAAGAGCAAGTAGCGCCACGAGAATCAGAGTAACCAAACCTAACGCTACTGGCAATCCTGATCCTTCGAAAGCTGAGATTTTCAGTATCTGATATATCCAAAGGAAATACCAGTCCGGCTGTGCTGTGAACTGAGCCGCAAGTTGGGGCGAGTACATTGGAGGCAGACTCAATGGGAAGATCGCAGAGATCAGAAGCATCGCACTACCGAACATAGCCGCAAGGCCAAGTAGGTAAATCGTGACGTCCGGAAATATCGGAAGGCTACGGCTGGCCTTCTGCTCGATTGGAGGCCCCGTGGTAGGTTCGGCTACTCCATGAGCCTCAAGCATGTACATTTTCACCGTAAGAAGGACCAACAGGACTGCTGGCAGAACTACGACATGCAAATCATAGAACCTGAGAAGCTCCGTTGCGTCACCGCCCGCACCTACGATTAGGAAGCTGAGGAAGGAAGAGATTGTGCCGGGGAGAGCGTCGATGATACCTATTCCAACATCAGTCGCAGACTTTGAGACAACAGTCCACGGCAGCAGGTACCCCGTAAAACCGAAACCTAGCGTAACAAACCCCATTACCATGCCGACAACCCACATCATCTCCCTCGGCTTCTTGTATACAGAGACAAAGTAGCCGCGCATCATGTGCATGAAGGCAAGCATGATCATAGCGTATGCCGTGTAAAGATGAACGGTTTGAAGAAATCTCCCATAATACACGCTTTGAAAGATGTATTGTGTCGATCCGAAAGCGTCAGCCGGGCTGGGTACGTAGTAGAGCATCATCATGATCCCTGTTACACCTTGAATCAAAAAGGCGACCACAGTTAGTGCGCCAAGCCAGTAGAACGGGTTGATGGAGTATCTCGGAGCCTCCCTAAGCAGAGGATACGTTAACCCAAGCCGGGTGTCGAACCAGGCAGCTAGGCGGGCCCATCGTCCGCTTGTTTCAGTCACCCTGAACTACCTACTGGAGTTCCACCCTGCAGATCACCAGACACGTCGTTTGAGCCTGTGTCATGACCGAAAATTGTTGGTGGTCCCATGCCAGTCGCGAAAATATTACCTGAACTATCGACTTCCAATAGTACTTGAGGTTGAGGCCTTTGTGATGGCCCCGCAATCACATTCGCCTTGTTGACGAAGTCATATACGGTTCCGTGACAGCAGCAATACCCTACTGGGCGATCTGCTTTGTATGATGGATTGCAGGCAGGAGAACTACCGGCTGATTGGAATCCGTAAATGCATCCAAGATGCTGACAAATACTGCTGAAAGCTACAATATCTCCGTCTGGACCGATACCACCATCGGCCTTCGTGCCTAGCTTAACTAGAATATTGGGTTCGTTGTCGAGTGGATAGTTGAAGGAGATTGGTTGGCCGATGGTTAGGTCGCTTAGCTGAGCAACCTTCACTCTTGGGAATTGCATCGGCGCTGATGTCCCCGTTGTCGCGGCTGTGGGAGGAGCGGTATTGGTGATGGACTTTAGGACAGCGGCTATTCCGCCGACCGCGAGCAGCGCTGAAAGAGCCGTCGCGAACTTCAGGAAATTGCGCCTTGAGCTGCCCGTTCGAACCGATGAGCCTTCTTCGGCTTTTTTGTCTACCATGATACTACCTTTGGCTTTCCTTGGGCCTTGGCCGTACAGCGATGCCTATGATTATCCCGACGATTAGAAGGCCAACTCCTACTGCAGTGGCTGTACCGATGGTAACGGCTCCTTGCGTTTGAACCGGAGAAACGGGAGCTTGGGACGGTGGTTGATCGCTAATGGTTAGTGTATACCACTGTGAAACCGATTTGATGTGTGACGATTCGCCTAACATTCCGTTCCAGACGGCGAATGCTACATAATAGGTTGAGTTAGTCGTAAGCTGCTCTCTGTACGCCGATGCATCAGTCGTGAAGCTTCTCACCATTTCCACGGTCCAACTCTTGTTTGAATCTGAGAAGTAGTTTCCAGCGTGGACAATGTAAGGGTCCGAGTAGGGGGCAAGGTTCGGTGCGCCCGCGCCGAAGCTTCCGCCGATCACGTAGAATCCGGTCGCATTAGTGTAATCGTCCTCCGCGAACGACATGTTGTCGGCGGGGTACACTGCGACGCCTGATGGATCCGTATATCCGCCGGGGAAACCAGTGTCATTAGGGCTGTTATCTGTCGGGTTGGATTGCCAGTGCCATATTTCAGCGGCCCCCCCAGTTATCGCCCCATCCGACCCGAGTTGCATGGCGGGTGACTGCTCCCGTTCGGAAGCGTTCTCTACAAACCAGAGCATGGCAACTCTATCTGGGTAATAGTAGGTTGAATTGTAGAACAGCTGTTTTGCCTGAGCTGTGTCGGCAGGGTTTAGCGGCAATAGCGTTCCGTTGGAACCCGCATACATTTCGCTGCTCGACCCAAAAGAAGGTCCAACAGAATCATTCCACCGAAACAGGACGTAGATATTGTATCCATCGTTCGCAGATTTCACTAAAACGTTCGGCGTATGTCCTCCCCCCGGCGAAACAGAGGCGACCAATGGTACCTCAGTCCAACTGATCGTGTTCCAGAAGGCCTCTGTTCCCGGAAGAGCGTAATTCGGTGCGCCACTTACCCTGTAGGAGGTTATGCTCCCGCTTACGTTCTGTGCGTTTACAACAATCGGCCCAGCCTGCACTAGGAGTATGCCAATTGCGATTGTCATCACGAGAACTAGAGCGAGTGTAAATTTATGAAACCGCATTAGACTCACCCTGTCAAGCTCCCAATCTCATAATTTACTCGCAAGTTATGTTTTTGAAAGCCTTGTACTTCAAATGGCGACGTGAGATAAATCGTATTACCGCCAACCCAAATTGACTCGCGCTTGTAAGTTCTATCCTTAAATCATTTATGCCAGCCCACGAGTGCTAGGCTCGCGACGCAACTAGACCCCTTCGTCGATCGCGACCAATTTGAGCTGTCAATAAAATGATAATGTCCAACGAGAGAAACGCGGCCAGACCCACTATCATGCCCGGTAGAATCAAACGAAAGGTCAGGTATGGCGCGGCACCTTCCACGTGTATGACGACAAGAATTAGAACAAACAGCATTAGCCAGACATGTATTTTCTTGAACAGGCCGAAACTTCGCGACTTCCTCGCAGATTCGGTGAGGAGGCCTGACAAGTTCAGGACGAGCAAAATTGCGAAAGCTACGGCGCCCACCCAAAGTGCAAGACTTGGCTCGAACAGGCCAGGAAGAAACAGGAACCCATGTATGATTAGGAACACGGTAACGACAATCGACAACGCAGAATGCATGCCACCCCATTTGAACAGAGCCACCTGATAGGAAACGTTGCGACCACTTTTCGATTCACCACGAATGCTTGATTGCCTCTTCCTGCTCCAAAATCCTTGGATCATAAGAATGAGAAAAACGGTAATTGTGCTCCATCCGATAACAGCCGCGTAACGCGACGCAAAATTGCCAGGGGCTAAGATGTAGTAAGTAAGAACTAGAGCAACTGTGGATCCTAGAACTCCTTCCGCAGCCCACAAGCGCATATGCATTACAATCCATGCCTCTCGTCATCACTGGTGTTGGTACGCAAAGGTTTGGGTTCCAATACAACACCAATTCGTAAGAAACTTGGCTGCAACGTTTGCAAGTGCCGGACTATCTTACCGACAGGTGAATACTCCCTAGTTTGATGATTTTCGACCAATGACCACAATTACGCCGCCCATCAACAACTCTCTGAGCTCGATGTTCTGGAATTTTGTCCCTATCTGAACTAGTAAAGCACGGGTGGTTGGCAAGGTCTTGTAAGTGGGGCCGATCATCCGCCAAGGGTTTCCCTTAATTTTGCCAAATATCACGACTTTAGCGATCAGTGGCATCAAATGGTTGATGTAAAAACTACTCCCTAGGCGTTTCAAGAGGTTCTCAGGTTTGCCTATGTCTACATCGGCGAAGAAACCATTTTGGGCACAAACTCGATGGTATTCTTCGATGGATTTGGAAAGGTCGAGGCTGTCGCGCAGTGCATAACAGGTTATTATCGCATTGAATGTTGCATCGCGGAACGGCAGGAATTCAAAAGATCCCCTCACAAGGTGTAGAGTAGTCGGCTTAAGCATCTCTAAGCCAGCTCTGGCCGTCTTGAGCTGCTTCGCCGATCCATCGAACCCTACTAGCAGGCCTGGCTTAACGGATTCCAGAATCAGCTTTGACGTTGTCCCAGGTCCAATCCCACCATCGAGAATCGAGACCCCGTCTGTCAACTGAAGACTCTGGACCGCAAGTCTCCGGGCTTCTTGCGCCTTGCCGAATGAGATAAGATCGTTTACTTCATCGTAGAGCGGGATGGATTCTTCGATCGCCCTTACGACTTTCCACCAAGTTTCCTTGGAGAGACCATGAGAACTCTTGTCCTCGGAATCCCCCACTCGCCATTCACCGCTCGATCCGTACGGAAGGTTCTGTTACCGCAAATGACTGATAAAGCAAGTAGTGTGCCTGGTCGCCGCTCATACTATGAGCTTACCGCCTCAAAGCGACAGCATCGCAGCCGGTTAGGCGGCTGCTACCGACAATGAAATTTCTTGGACGAGGCTTCGTGGGATTACGAATGGTGGCGTTAGTCTACTTTTCAAGTAGGCTCGTGAAGAAGTCGTGGTGCTCTTCTTCGTCCTCTTCTATTTCTTCGAAGATCTCCTTTGTGGCTACGTCGCCCTCTTTCTCGGCGAGTTGCATAATCTCCTTGTACATGGCGATTGTCTCTTGCTCAGCTTTGGCATCGTTCTTCAACATCTCTTCGAGCGTGTTGCCTACGAAGATTGGGGATGGTTGAATGGTGGGCTTCGCACCTAGATACCACAATCGTTCCGCAATTTTCTCAGCATGTTTCATTTCTTCCATGGCTACTTTTTTGATACCGTCGATTACTGCGTAATGTTCAACTCCTTTCCACTGAACATGCTGCCACATATACTGAATAATGGCCTGAAGCTCACCCGCAATCGCTTTGTTCAACATATCCAGTAACTTTTGACTCGCCAAAACTATTCAACCTAGTCCCGGAAGCCTGTTAACGGAGAATTAAACTGGTTTTCAGAAAATCGCAATTGAAACCAATAACTTTCGCCGATCTCCAAAGAGTCTCTTCTTTGGATTGATGTGACCTTCAAGATTCTGCTCGATTGGGACCACGGATCGATCGCTAAAGAGGCGCCCGACGCCCTCAGTGGAGATTTTCGGCTGATCCCAGAACTCGATTTAGAGTGGTGATAAACGAGTCGACCTCTTGCATTGACATTCCATTGATCGCTCTTTCTACGAACTTGTCATGAATCTTCGAGGCTCGCTTATACTTCTCGCCACCCTTCCCAGTTATCGCGACGTTAATCGCTCGCCTATCTGCGTCACTTCTAACACGCCGAACAAGCCCCGCGCCTTCCAGTTTGTCGACAACCATTGTCATGCCGGGAGCCGTCATCCCCTGTTCCATTGCAAGCGTCACCATCAATCGCGCCCCTGTTTCGGAGAGAACTCTCAAGACTCGGAACTCTGCCAGAGACAATCCGGTTTCGGAGAGATTACTCTCGGCGAGCTTATTCCATCTCCTAAAACCGTCTGTTAACGCGCGCCCAACGTCAAACCTGGACACGGCAGTTTGTCGCATCTCCTTCACTTCTAATGTGCCTGTACCACAATTATTGCTACCAAGCAGCATGTTAGAAAGCTATCGACTTATTTCCGCCCGTAAATCCGACAGCTAAGAGAGCTAAAGGTTAGATAGTTAAGTTCTTCATTACGAAAAACCGCAGACCCAAGTTACTTTGGACGATGACGTATGGATTGCCACTAACCGACCTCGAATCGGGTTTCCAAAAATCACGCCAACCATCTAAAGTGTGTGTAATCTTGAGCAATTATAAAGTCGTTTTAGTTGCTTTTAAACGAAAGCAATTAATGGTTAAGTAATTAAGTAATACTTATTTTGTTAATAATTAAGGAACGAAGTTTTTCCAGTTCCTGAAATTAGTCGCGGCGGTAATATTCGACCATCCTACAGCCTCACGCGTGAGCTGTTTTGAACGCCGTGTTCTTGGTGAACAATTTCAGAATGCTAACGTGCGCCTCTTCGAGTTTAACCACACACTTCTACCATCTTTCACGCGCCGAAGTTTCAGTAGTTTAAGGTGTTTGAATTGCTGAATTCAGGAGACACCGCCTGGGTACTCGCGGCTACAGCTCTTGTTATGATTATGACTCCGGCTGTGGGCTTCTTTTATGGTGGACTGGTGAGAATGAAGAATCTAGTTTCAACTATTGTCCAATGTCTAGCGATATTCGCTGCCATAAGCCTGGTTTGGGCGATGTGGGGCTACAGTCTTGCACTTGGAGGAAACTCCTATGCAGGGATAATCGGAAGTCTGTCTGACTTCGGGCTGGTCAACGTCGGAGTTGCACCAAACTTAGCCTATGCCCCTACGATTCCGGAGCTTCTCTATGTGGCGTTTCAGCTCAAGTTCGCTGCGATCACTCCGGCCCTAATCATAGGAGCATTTGCTGAGAGAGTTCGCTTCAAGTCACTCTTGATATTCGTTGTACTGTGGACTACATTCATCTATGTTCCAGTCGTGCACTGGATCTGGGCCGTGGGTGGTTGGTTAAGGGTACTGGGGGTAGTTGACTTCGCTGGAGGCTTGGTTGTTCACGAGACGGCTGGAGTGTCAGCACTTGCTGCAGCCCTATTTATCGGAAGACGAAAGGACCTGAGCCCGCACAAGGAGATTAGGCCCAACAATATTCCCTTCGTGATTTTAGGGGCAGCGATATTATGGTTCGGCTGGTTTGGTTTCAACGCCGGAAGTGCTCTGGCGGCAGATGGCTTAGCTGCTAACGCTCTGCTCGTGACAAATCTGGCAGCTGCGGCAGGTGCGATGAGTTGGATGATTACCGACTGGATTAGGAAAGGCAAGCCGTCGGCGGTCGGCATTTCGGTTGGAGCAGTTTGCGCGCTAGCGACAATAACCCCTGCTGCTGGATATGTTGGGCCATTGGCGTCCATGATCATAGGAGCGGCCGCGGGCATTGTCTGTAATTTTGTGGCTGGTTGGCGCGCAAGGACACGACTTGATGACTCGCTAGATGTATTCGCCTGTCACGGAGCAGGCGGGATCTTGGGGTCAATAGCGGTGGGAATCTTTGCCTCTACCGCCATCAATGCAGCTGGCCCGAACGGGCTACTGTACGGGAACATGTATCAGCTCATAATACAAGTATTCGGAGTAGTTGTCGTAGGAGCCTTCGCGTTCGTCGGGACATACGTCTTGCTCAGAGTAATCAATGTAATCACCCCCGTGAGAGTCAGTCCAAAGGATGAAGACGCAGGCCTGGACATTACGCAACTCGGCGAAGAAGCGTACACAAACACCGAGTGACCAACGAATCAAGACTCACGTCCAAAATTGAACCGACGTAGTTAGAAAATGGGCGAGTGCATTGCACGTTGAGCCGAGGGCGTTCTATCTCCCTCTAGAGACCAACGACATCTAGTTTAGGCGGTTTGGTTTCCATAAGTAGCCACCATTAGTACAACACACGGACTGAAACGACGGTTCAAGTTTCGGTGTGCGCACTATCTTCACTAGAATCCATCAGTGATCAGTGTAACAGAGCTCAATTCAGAGCGAGGTTCATCGTGCGTAACTTCTCGCCGATCCTAGAGGGTTCCGTTAAGCTCGTGAGTTAGCTCGCTCGAGCATTCGCGATGGGAAATCGTCATAGAAAGTTAAACGGTTAACGATTAAGCTTCTAATCTAAAAACGCGAATCTTGCAATCGAGAAGAAGAGAGGCTATTTCTCTATATAGATAGACGTTATAACGACGCACTCTTTCGCCTTGAAAATCAAACGGTTCGGAAGGGAGATGGCTTGTTAGATTCTGGCGATATAGCTTGGGTAATTACTGCGACGGCTTTGGTCATGATAATGACGCCCGCCCTTGGATTTTTCTATGGAGGGCTGGTTAGAAGAAAGAACTTAGTGTCGACAATTTCGCAGTGCTTTGCTATTTTTGCAGTTGTGAGCTTGGTTTGGGCCCTTTGGGGGTATAGTCTGGCCTTGGGGCCGTCTGTGAGCGGTTTCATTGGTAGTTTCGCGAACGTTTTTCTGAATAACGTCGGGTACGCACCAAACCCAGGTTACTCGGCCACAATACCGGCACTATTGTACATGGCATTCCAGTTGAAGTTCGCAGCCATCACCCCTGCCCTAATCATTGGAGCGTTCGCCGAGAGAATCCGATTCAAGCCACTAATGGTATTCATCGTCTTATGGACAACTTTCATCTACTGTCCGATCGCCCACTGGAACTGGGCCGTTGGAGGCATGTTGAGGGATCTTGGAGTTATCGACTTTGCTGGAGGTCTCGTCGTACACACGGCTTCAGGAGTTTCTGCAGTTGCAGCCGCTCTTGTGTTGGGGAGGAGAACTGGTGTCGACGCGAACCATGAAGTCCGGCCGAATAACGTTCCATTCGTCATTCTGGGCGCAGCTATCCTGTGGTTTGGGTGGTTCGGGTTCAATGCAGGAAGCGCTCTAGCTGCAAATACACTAGCCGTGAATGCTTTAGTCGTCACGAATTTGGCGGCAGCGGCTGCGGCGGTCAGTTGGATGTTTACTGATTGGGTTAGAAAAGGCAAGCCATCAGCGATTGGCCTGTCGATCGGAGCCGTCGCTGGCCTTGTAGCGATCACTCCCGCCTCGGGCTACGTTGGCCCGATGCCGTCAATCATAATCGGTCTCGTAGCCGGAGTGCTTTGCAATTGGGTTGGCAGCCTACGGGCTAGAACCAGACTTGACGACTCGCTAGATGTGTTTGCTTGTCACGGCGCCGGTGGAATGTGGGGAACAATTGCAACCGGTCTCTTTGCTTCGGCGCTCATTAACCCAGGCGGCCCCAATGGACTCTTTTTCGGCAACCCAGCTCAATTGGGTATCCAAGTGTTGGCGGTTGCAATCGTTGCTGCCTTCGCATTCGTGGGTTCATACGTATTACTACGGCTAATCAACCTCGTCATGCCACTCCGAGTCAGCCCACAGGACGAAGACGCCGGACTAGACTTGAGCCAAATGGGCGAAGAAGCGTACGCTGGTTAACGGAGAGCGACAAGGGCAGAAACAGAAATTGCTTTACGCTATTCGTTAGCAGCATTCCGTTGCGAGTTGAAGAAGCGGAACAGAAGTCGACGATTTGCTCGTTGTATTCGCCTGCCATGACGCCGGAGCATCTAGAGAACAATATCAACGGGACCCTCCGCGTCCACCCAATCAACGCGGGTGGCCCTAACCGCCCGTTCTAGAGCATCGAACGTAACTGCCACTTCGATGAAGCAGTGGCGTTATCGTAGCGTTCACGTTCTTCGGCGCAAGCATCCTCTCTTTGTATCGCTTCACGATTGGGGATTAGATTCTAAACACGCAGTGACCATCGTTTCTAAGATTTACGTACTAAGCCGAAGTTGAGGCAAGAAGGGGTTCTTTTGCGCTGTTGGGAAATGATTTTTTACGGTTTGGGCCGTTGCGAGGCTGGACCTGTCTGTTTTTGGTTGGTGTGGGTGGTGTTTTCTGTCTTCGTCGATGACTTACGAACACCCAAACCAATAGGCCGACGGCAAGAAACTCTATGACAGTCAAGGTGTCAGCAAGGGTTGGAGTTTCCAAATTCATTTGTCGTAATATGAGATCGACTGCAACTGTAACTGCAAGTATCACCAAGCCTATTCTCCGAACAAGGTTCTCTCGCGGATCAAAGGAGGAATTCGAAGAATTCACTGAGACTTACCCCTGTTGTTTCGACTGGCATTTTGGATTAAGATCAACCACTTGTCCTACCTAAAATCTCAATTCGGCTCTATTTCATAGTCAGAAATGTAAAGCCCGCGAATACACCAACAAGCGCTATGGCTGGATTTAGGATGCTTTGAAGAGCCGTGGAGATTAGCGAAAGTTGAGGCAAGAAGAGGTCTTCCAACTAGTCTAGTCCCTGCTAAATGAGCCAAGCTGGAAACGTGCTGACAAGGGCGTCAACAAGGGCACTCTTGATACCAAGGTTCTTCAACACCCCACCTCTCGTCACCCGTCCAGATATTACGCATGTGAACCGTGTTCCGTCTTGCAAACCCCTCTGAGGGGCTTTGTCGTGTCTCACGAACACAAAGTTCCCAAAAACGCATAAAGAAATTGGAAAGTTATTCTGACTTGCTCATTTCTTAGGAGTTTTTCTGAGCTCTAGGCCTAGCCAAACGACGCCTACAATTACGATAATGAGGCCGAGTAGGGTTACATAGTTAGTTAAGCCGAACCCAAATCCGCCGCCCCCGAACGGGCGTGCTCCACTGAACCCTCCACCAGGTACTTCAGTGCCGTTGAAACCTCCATTGCCGCTAAAACCGCCGGGACGAAACATTGCCCTGAACATCAAGGCTCTGACATCACTGTAAATGGTGGTGATCGTCATCAAAACCACACCGACAACAGTGACTAGATATGCGGATTTTACTTGAGTCATGACATTTCCCTTTCAACTACATACTGTAGTTGTCATACCTAACCAACCGGTATATAACCAATCTGGACGAATCATTCGGTTCATGAACTAAGTATCATCAACCGAAATGAGTCGCCTAAGTCTTTATGCACACAGAACCGTGAGGCTTCCTCGACTGCCGATGTCCGAATCACCCGACATGCTCATGGAGATAACTCGGCATACCAAAGGAAGAATACTGCTTGTAGGAAGGAAGATCGGGCAAGAGAAATTCGTGGTCCTGAAAGATTCTCTGAGGGTTGAGGCAAAGCCCAGTAAGTATCCGACTGGAAAGAACCCGATACCGTGGGAGAGCGGATTGCTGACAAGGTTCAATGAAGGAGATTTTGAATCAATAGTTCTCCACAGGTTCCTCTACAAACCAACGAAGTCGTATGTGGAGGATCCGAGAAAAGTTCTGACCGAGGTGAAACGAATTCTGCCAGAAGAAGGAGTACTTGTCGTAAACTCGTTCTTGCTGAATGAAAAGACCAAAAGTTTCCGTTCTGCCGACTGTTTCTATACACAGGAGGAGATGATGGGTCTCCTTCGACGTCAACCGTTCAAAGACGTCAATTGCGTGAGAGTCACTGACTCGACCTTGTTCGTGTGTAAGAAATGAATAGAGCCAGTCTTGAATTCAATTAGCTGGACTCAAGGCATCATATTTGACTTCCTCGAAGTATTAGAGCTGAAAACCATAACACGAGTTGACAAGGAAGACCTTCGCAAGGATGACCCTCGCCTCCTGACATTCATTACCGTAAGTACGGAAAATGAGTTGAAGAATGCAGAAGGCTGCCTATGGCACAATCAAGAAATCCTATACGTTCGGAGACAATTCTGCGCTTTGAGCCGAAATGTTAGAAGCAGTTGTCAGTATTACTCCACCGCACAGTTGGATCAAACGGCTGACTACTGAATTTCCCGCCGTCATACGCGTATTGGACTGCCGAAGCCTTACCCACGGGAAGGGGGTTCAGGAGCTTTTCGAGATAACGAGCGCTCCTGAGTACTCAGAGAGGATTGTGGAACATCTTCGAAAGGACGATTACGTGTACGACGTAGATATTGTGAAGGGTGAGCGTGGACGGGTTGTTGGGTCACTTAAGACCCATAAGTGCACGGCATGTAGAACTTTCGCAGGCGCGAACTGCTTCTTAATCTCAGCCACAAGTAAACCAAATGGCAAACTCGAATGGACACTACTAGGCAATGACACAGTTGTGAAGTCGCTGATGCATGAACTAGAGAAGGAGAATGTGATCGGTGAGGTCGTCAAAATTTCGAAGCTAGAAGACGAGAAGGAGTTAACAGCAAGGCAGGAGAACATTTTGCAGATTGGGCTCGAGAAGGGTTACTTTGAGTTTCCCAAGAAAATCACACTTCGCCAATTGGCTAAAGCCCTTGACATCGCGCCCGCAACGCTGACCGAAATACTTAGGCGAGGACAGAAACGGGTGTTGCAGGAACACTTCAAAGGCCACCCTTCCGTGCTGGGAAAAAGAATCTCTTCACACCTGCACTGATTATCATTCAGGGAAATGACCTAACAGGTTAGGGCATATCGCTATTCGAAACCTGCCACAGCACCCTTCTCGTGAGAAGGATGTGGGCGGGTAAAGTTAGAGCATTACGAGCGGCGACCAAACGACATATTCCCAAAGTCTCTCTGATCATGTTACTGCTTACAATTTCCCTTCTGATGATTCCATTTTTCACACTCAACGCTTCCGGCGACGCAAACGCGCCAGCATACGCACCGAACCGCAGTAAGTCACCCACCGATATACCGTCAGCCCCCTCACCATTAGACAGAGTTGTGGTAACGCTCGTCACTGAGGAGAAACTGGGACAGCTGGCGAATGGTGTCACGTACGATTTCTGGACTTTCAACGGCACGGTTCCCGGCCCTCTCATTAGACTACGCGTCGGGCAGATCGTTGAGATGCATATTATCAACTCTCCAAACAGCACCATGACGCATTCAATTGACTCTCATGGAATTCTCGGCCAGGGAGGTGGCGGTGCTTATTCACAGACCGCACCTGGCAACGAATCCATCTTCCAATTCACAGCAATGAATCCCGGTCTATTCCTGTACCATTGCGCCACGCCGGACATACCGACCCACATAGCCAATGGAATGTACGGCTTAATGCTCGTTGAACCCCAAGGAGGGCTTCCGAAGGTTGATGATGAGTTCTACCTAGTGCAAGGCGAGTTCTACACTATGGGGCCGTACGGGCAGCCGGGCTACCAATCCTTCAGCTATCAGAAAGCGCAGGCCGAAACCCCAGACTACGTTGTCTTCAACGGGAGAGTCGGTGCCTTGACCGGAAATGGGACGATGAGGGTGAAAGTCGGGGACAGCGTCCGTGTCTTCTTCGGAAACGCTGGGCCGAACCTGGACTCGTCCCTCCACATAATAGGGGGCATAATGGATCGGGTGTACGAAGATGGATCCCTCGCATCTGCCCCTCTTCTAGAGGTTCAAACAGTATTGGTTCCTGCGGGTTCAGCAGCCATGGTGGAATTCACGGCACGAACTCCCGGCATACTTACTTTACTTGACCATTCAATATTCAGACTGCATCAAGGCGCGGTCGCAACTTTCACGGTAACAGGACCAAACAACCCTGCTATCATCGTCTCAATCAAGAACGGTACCGGCCCAACTCCCGTAACAGGCCCAACGAACATGACATCAGAAACGCAAACCGCCAGTTCCGGAACGCAGGGTTCCACGAACAGCACGGAAGTCGTAATAGAGAACTTCGCCTACACTCCAGCTAACTTGACCGTTAACGTTGGAACCACTGTGACATGGGTAAACAAGGATTCCGTCGGGCACACAGTTACTGAGGGCGATCCAAATTCACCCAAACCAGCGAACAACCGAGTTTTTGACTCCTCAGGCGAGGCTACCACAGGTCAAGTGGCGCTGATCACGCCCGGTCAAAGTTGGAGCTACACTTTCACAACTCCGGGCACGTACGAATACTACTGCATCGTTCACCCCTACATGATAGGCTACATTACGGTAAACTCAGCCTCCGGCTCGAATAGCTCGCAGGCTTCAGGTTACGGTGACCTAACCAACTTCTCGATAACCTTCACTGGCAGAGACCTGGTAGGGCTAAGCGCAGTGGGAATAGTTGTGCTAGTTGGCCTGTTGCTCATATTCACTCGGTCAGGGAAAAAGACGCCCAATTGATACGGCCCCATTCGTAGCAAGCTTAGGTAAGGAAATCGTGCGTGAAGCGTCAGGAGGAACACTCGGGCCGGCCATCTGTCATGGAATCGAGACGCAGTTTCCTTCGACGAGCCGCATCCCTGACAATAGGAGCAACAATCCTCCTAATCGGAGCAGAATTGACGGAGACCTCCTCTCTGCAGAATGCGCAGTACCCTGGAAGTTCGATATCGACAAAAGATCCTACAGAGACCAGGGCCTCGCTTACCACTGTAAGAGTTTACTATTCCATGATGGCTCAATATACTGACTTAACCGAGGAATACTTTGTTCTTCAGAGCCCGGCTGTTCTACAGGATTTAATGAGCACTGTCGTGATAAGGCATCCTTCTATGGCTGAAATGATGCAGCTGATGCTAATACTCCTAAACGGAATCCCCGCGAAACCCATTGCACAATTGAAGGACGGAGACGTAATCCAATTCATTCCTATGTCCGCTGGTGGCTAGAGTGTGTGCTCAACGTGTTTCACGTAATACCTCTTTGGAAATTCTATTCGCTCCTAAGAAATAGGGAAATATTCTGCTGTCAGTAAGTTAGACGATGCTGAAAGCGAATTCTACCTCAAGATTCACGGCAATGCTTAATATATCGTGAAACGTTGGTCCGACAACGAAATTCGTAACATGGAGCCCAGGATCGATGATTGACTTTGGCACGCCTTCTAGCTTTTGTAGACATCTTTGTCGAGTCGGCCACGCTGGACGACGTCGTCAAAGCACTTAACCAATTACCGAACGTAGAAGAAATTTACGAAGTAACTGGAGAATTCGACGTTGTCACACTCGTTTCAGCCGCTGACATAGAAGAATTTCGAGATTTCCTCAAGAACAAACTACTGAAAATTAAGGGCATAAAGAGCACGGTAACATCTATCGTATTGAACGCGCCGAAGGGTCACAGAAATGGCCATTCGGCGGTAACCCAACCGACGCAACAGTAACGACAAACCCACTTCGTCGAGGCAGGTTTCGCCAATCCGTACTAAGAAGAATTATGGACCTGAGCTAGTTTGATTGATCTGATTCAAGCGTCAGTCGTATTTCTAATTCTAGGCGCTGCGATCGCGTTGGGCCGCCTTCTTGCACCTTACGTTACAAAAGTTTTTGCGCGCTCCCCCAGCCGACTTGACCGATTCCTAAACCCCATCGAAACTTCACTCTACAGACTCGGGGGCGTGAACGCGAATCGCTCAATGAACTGGAAAGAATACTTCTTCTCACTGATGTTCCTCAATGTCGTGCAAATGGCGCTTGCATTCTTCATATTCATGTTCCAAGACAAACTGCCGCTAAACCCGCAAGGATTCCCCGGCCTGAACTGGGACCTAGCTTTCATGCAAGTCATCTCCTTTGGCACAAATACCAACCTTCAGCACTACAACGGCGAAACCACACTTTCCTACCTGAGTCAAATGAGCGCAGTACAATTTCTACAATTCACTTCAGCTGCCTCCGGGATCTGCGCTGCCGTCGCGTTTGTAAGGGCTTTTGTTGTTGGCGCCAAAGACGTTGGTAACTTCTACGTCGACTTTGTAAGATCGCTAACAAGAGTGCTATTCCCGTTCTGCTTAATCGCATCACTAATTCTTGTCTGGCTCGGCACTCCCCAGACGCTGAGCGGGTATACTGCTGTCAAGACTGTGGAGGGGGCAACGCAGATGATTCTCGTAGGTCCAGTCGCGTCCCTAGTCTCCATCATGCAGATTGGGACGAACGGGGGCGGCTATTACGGAGCCAACTCCGCATACCCCCTCGAAAACCCCACTCCTGCGACAGACGTGTTCCAGATTCTCCTAATGTTACTCATGCCTACGGTTATGTGCTTCGTGTATGGGGAAATCCTCGGGAAGAGGAAGGAAACCCGCCCGATTCTATGGGGTTCTTACGGACTCTTCGCACTCGATCTAGCCATCGGCTTCGTACCGAATTCGATTCTCGGTCCCGGTATGGAAGTTAGGTTTGGTGGGTTCTTCTCGGCGTTTTGGACAGTGGTTACAACGGCCGTAACGACGGGATCAGTGAACGCTTCCCTATATGCCCTTCATCCGCTCGTCATTCTTGCCGCGTTCATGGGGATGCTCATTCAGTCAACTCCCGGCGGAAAAGGAATAGGATTGATGTACATGGTAATGTACGTGGTCATCACCGTTTTCATTGTTGGACTCATGTCAGGCAGGACCCCCGAATACCTCGGCATGAAAATTACCGGAAGAGATGTCCTACTGGTAATGGTGACATTCCTTATTCATCCAATAATTATCCTAATACCCACAGTTCTCGCGTACGCGACCGGCGCGGCAAACGCTATAGGTGTCAGTGGAAATTCGCTTGGGTTTACTCAGGTTCTATATGAGTTCACTTCAGCCGCGGCGAACAACGGCTCCGACTTCTTCGGGTCCTCAGCAAACACAGTTTTCTTCAACATTTCAACCGGATTGGTAATGTTTGCAGGCCGATTCGCCCCGATGGGTCTGCTGTTAGCGCTTGGTGGTTCGATGATCGGTAGGAAGAGACATGTGGAGATCGGCCTGAAGACTGATACGGTAATCTTCTCGGTTGTTCTAATCGGAAGTATCATAATTCTTGTCGCTTTAACATTCTTCCCATTCCTTGCGCTGGGCCCAATCCTTGCTTGGTTCCAAGGCTATACGACTGGTTACGGGTGAAGATGTCGGGTGAAAATGAATGACGTCTAATGATTACAAGCCTGGTTCATTGTTTAGCAATTTATCGAGTAAGACATTAGTTGACTCCATTGTCCGCCTGAACCCGGTTCACCTGCTCGGAAACCCAGTCATGTTCATAGTAGAAGTAACCTTCTTCATCGTGACAGCGATGGCGATTTATCCTCAAGGATTCTTACCCGTAGCCAACCCCAACGAGACAACCTTCTACGTGGAGGTAGCAATCATCCTGCTGGTCACTGTTTGGTTCAGTACACTCTCCGACTCGCTTGCTGAAACCCAAGCGAAGAATACGGCAAGCAGCCTGAGGAAACTGGAGAAGGAAGTCATGGCCAAGAAAATTCAAGCGGAAAGCAAGGAACGTGCAATCGTCCTTACCCCTTCAACTAAACTGCGCAAAGGAGATCAAATCCTGCTCGAGAAGGGGGACATAATCCCAATAGACTCCGAAGTACTCGAAGGGATCGCAATGGTTGATGAATCCCTGCTCACGGGCGAGTCAACCCCCGTTAGGAAAGCCGCCACCGACCCATTGATTGGAGGAGCAAAACTCATCAGCGATACGCTCATCGCAAAAGTTACGGTGAACCCCGAGGACAGTTACATCAATCAAATGATTCGGATGGTAGAATCCTCCAAAAGGCCGAAGACCCCGAACGAACAGGCGGTTGTGATAGTTCTGATTTCTCTGACGGCGATATTCACCATAATCATTTTCGCACTACTAGGAATCACCGTCGTCCTGAGTTTAGGAGCCGACCTTTCAGTTCTAATTGCACTCTACGTCTGCTTACTGCCCACAACCATCGGAGCACTACTCCCTGCCATAGGCCTTTCAGGTATGTCTAGGCTGTATGCCAGAAAAATTGTCGCAAAGTCAGGTAGAGCCATCGAAACTGCGGGAGATACGGATACGATTCTCCTAGACAAGACTGGAACAATAACGGTCGGAAGCAGACAGGCAATAGAATTCATACCGTTTGGAAATCACACAGAAGCAGAAGTTGGAGAAGCAGCATTCCTCTCGTCCTGGCATGACGACACACCAGAGGGCCGAAGCATAATCAGGCTCGCGTACAACGATGGCTTGATACCGAAAGACCTAAACGCCTTAGCACTCTCCGAAGCCTACGAATTTTCGGCAACCACTAGAACGAGCGGTGTGAAGTTCACAACCGGTACAGGTTTCATGCTGCCGAAAGCAGGCAGTGGTTACGAACGAAACAGATTCAGGCGTAAATTCACCGATTCCCTGGATACCTCTGTCGAAGGCGGTGAAGTTGAGATTATCAAGGGAGCTCCGGACGCGATTAGGAAAATTGCGGTGAAATCGCCCGACGATTTCGATAAGACAGTCGACAAGATTTCAGCGGAGGGAGACAGTCCGGTAGCGATCAGTAGGAACCGCGAAATAATCGGGATAATTTGCCTAAGGGACATTTTGAAGGAGGGTATAAAGGAGAAAATTCGAGACGTAAAAGCAATGGGCATTCGGCCAGTCATGATTACTGGAGACCAACCTCTTACTGCGAAGAGTATAGCGTCGGAAGTCGGAATCGACGAGTACGTTCCTCAAGCGAAACCCGAGGACAAATACGGAATCGTTCTCAAGGAACAGGCTAACAGCAGGATCGTGGCCATGATAGGCGATGGAACGAATGATGCGCCTGCGTTGGCAGCTGCGGACGTGGGACTGGCTATGAACTCCGGCACCCAGGCAGCTAAGGAAGCTGCAAACATGGTCGACTTAGAATCAAACCCGTCGAAAATCATTGAGGTAGTTATGCTCGGAAAGCAGCTCTTGATGACACGGGGAGCGATAACAACTTTCAGCATAGCAAACGACGTGGCCAAATATTTCGCAATAGTCCCAGTAATGTTCGCAGTTATCCCGCAACTCGTTGCTCTAAACATCCTAGGACTAGGGCTTCACACTGCAGTGCTCTCAGCTTTAATATTCAACGCCATCATAATCCCCCTCCTAATTCCGCTAGCCATGAAGGGTGTTTCGTTCAAGCCAACGGACACGATGACACTATTCTTGAAGAACACGATGATCTATGGAGTGGGTGGAGTTATAGTTCCATTCGTCGGAATCAAACTCATAGACATTCTAATACTTGCAATTCACATCTAGGAGTATCGAAGTTTGAAGAAAGATATCTATTCGCCTTTGATCAGGATGGCGATAATCTCACTCATATTGTGCGGGTTAGTGTTTCCCATCGCGGTAACCGGGCTAGCACAGGTTCTCATGCCCTATCAGGCGAACGGGGAAATAGTGCAGCTCAATGGGAGGAATGTTGGCTCGATCCTTGTTGCAGAGAACTTCAACTCATCCATGTTCTTCCACCCCTGGAACGCCTCAGCGTCCGGAGTTGACCCAGACATTACTCTCCAAGACGCATACTCCCAAATACCGAGAATACAGGCAGCAACCGGCATCTCTTCAGATGCGCTTAAGCAGATCGTGGACTCAAACATTGAGAGAACGCTCTGGGTAACAGGCGACCCCTACGTCAACGTCCTCAAACTCAACCTCATTCTTATTCAACAATACCCATCAATCTATAGCACGTTCAATAACTAGCAAGCATCAGGATGACTCGGTTGAGCAGAAAGGTATCTCTTCGCCGACAGCTCAACACTTTTGACACGACAAGCCTCGTGGTAGGGTCCGCAATCGGGGCGGACATCTTCGTCATACCCGCCCTTATCGCCCGAATCATAGGACCTGTATCAATCCTCATCTGGTTCATCGGGGCCATTATCGCGATCACCATCGCACTTTGCTTCGCATACTGCGCAACTATCCTACCTAAGGTTGGGGGCTCGTATGCTTATGCGACGAAGGTTGCTGGCCCGTTCCCCGGCTTCATGGTAGGATGGGCACTTCTTCTGGCGGAATGGTTCACGCTCGCAGTCTTCCCGGTTGCCTTCGTTCAATATTTCCTAACATTGGCTCCAAATCTCCCTCCCTCCTATCAAATAGCTCTGAAAGCAGCGTTCACCGTGACGATAATTCTAACAAACATTTACGGCGTTAAAGCAGCGGGGCAATTCAATGACATACTTACCGTCGCAAAGTTGGGACCACTCTTCTTCCTAATCTGCTTAGGAATAGCAGTTATTGCCTTACGACCGAACTTGGCCGTTTCCCATTTCGAACCGTTCTTTAATGGAAATATTTCTGGGGTAGGACAAGCGTTGGTATTGATTATCTGGGCATATGCAGGTTTCGAACTCTCGACCCTTCCAGCTGACGAAATCGAGAACCCTAAGAAGACGCTGCCTAAGGCGCTGTTTCTCGGCATGTTGATTGTTGCAGCATTCTACATAATTACCAACGTCGTTGTGATGGCAATCGTGGACCAGGCAAGTCTAGCCGCTTCGACGGCTCCCTTAAGCCTTGCCGCGACCAAGGCGCTCAGCTTCTCTCCCACCCTCTCGATAATTGGGGGGTTGATACTTACTTTTGGAGCGTTGGCATCGATTCTCGGCGTGGACGAGTCGGGAACGATCGGAACGTCTAGGTTGGCCTTCGCCATGTCACTGGACGGTATGTTACCACGAGTCTTTAGTAAATTGCACCCAACAACCAAGACCCCCTACGTTAGCATAATCATCCTCTGTTCAACGGCTTTCATCGCGAGCCTCACTAACAGTCTATCCGCTCTGATCAACGCTTCAGTCTTCCTCCTTTCATTCGCCTACCTCGCGACATGTGTTTCATCATACTTTTTGGAAAAGAAACATTCTGGTAAGTCAGGTAGTTCACTCGTCAATAGGCTTGTGATAGTTTTTGGTGTTGCCTTTTCAGTGCTTCTGATGACCCAGGTGAACGCACAACAAGTGCTCGTGGCCATGATACTGTTTGCTGTTGGTGTTCCCGTCTACATATTCTTCGCGCCCAAGAAGGACATCACCTTACTGAAGCATGAGTACTTGTCTAGAAACGCGATTCTTGAAAGAGCCTACCATCAAGGAGAGGTCTATCTGGCGAATGTCATACGTCACGTGAAATTGCGGATTGACAAGACGAAACGGATCAAGACTGCGTGGAAAGTCGAACAAGTCGAGTAACCCCACTGTGCAGACGCACAAATCTGCCTCTCAACGATAACCGAGTTCTGTGCAGCCAGTAGAAATCATTATTTTCACCCTGCCGCAGCCTGTCGGGGCATGTCTATCATCTCTCCAAGCTTCAAACCATTTGCTGAGCAATGGCTGAACGGACTGAAGACGATTAAGGATCCGAAACAGGCAATTGGAACTGTTCGCGTCGACTCGAAACTGTTTGGGGACCAAGCCTCTGAAGTAAAGCGCGGGGATCACGTTCTCATTTCCGACGAGCCGAAAGAAGCCGGAGGAACGGACAAGGGTCCCCAGCCCCCTTGATTACTTCGTGGCTGCTGTAGGATTTTGTGAGAACGTCACCTTTGCCAGATATGCTACGCTAAATGGCCACACCCGGAAACGAAATCAAAGACATTGTTGCCCCGTTGAGTGAAGAGCCGGTGGTTAGAAAAAACGTTAACAGCGGTTTCATCGGCACCGATCTTGAGTCACAACTCAGACGAAAGGGAATAGAAACACTCGTGATCGTTGGCATAACGACCGATCATTGTGTATCGACCACCGCGCGGATGGCTGGAAACATGGGATTCGACGTTTACGTAGTCTCCGACGCGACCGCCACGTTCAACCGCACGGGACCCGATGGGAAACCCTACACTGCTGAAGTAATTCATGAAGTAAATTTGGCGAGCTTGCATAACGAATTCGCCACAGTCGTTAACACTGAGAACATACTCCAAAGAATTTCAGTCGAAACGGTAGTCTTCAAACGAACGTAACGTGTCGGCAATCCACCCTTTGTATTGACTTCTGATCATCCGTGATTCTGGGAGCGCGTGATTGTGAGTAGGTGCAGATGTTTGAATGTGATTTTTCGTCGCGCTTGCTCCTACCCAATTTACGTATGTAAATTTACTAACGAGGCCCGAGAGGTTTGTAAAAGATCCTTCAGAGTATTCGTATAACAAGCCTTTATTCTTCAAGTATCCACCGATTACCCACGAGTTTGGTGCGGCAGTAATAGTCAGTACGCTAGAGTTCGGAATGAATTGGGCTCCAGTCGGGTTAATTTTTGGAGTGAGGTTTACAAACCTCATTGAAGCGTAGGTCACGAGCCAAGCTCGACTGTAGCCAGTCTGCGCAACGGGCGTGCCTCCGCCGATCATCCATTCTGCTCCGTTCCAAGCTATCGCATTAACTGATGTACAGCAGCCGCCGTTTGATGCAAATACTGAATCCAGTCTATTGGTCAGATCAGTAAATTTGTGCCCGTCATATGCCGCCAAGAAGTTCTCTCCCCCGATCAGCCAGTAATCACCATTCCACGCAAGCGCTTGAACCGACCCAAAGTCCGGCACTATTTGCGCGATCTTGTCAGTTAGGTCTAAGATTTTTGTCCCGTCGAACGAGAACAGAACTCCGAGGTCCATGTATCCACCCCCAACCAACCAATAATGGCCGTTCCAGGCATTCGCGTACAGGATCTGGTCCAGTTGGTTAGGAACAGAAGCCGAGAGGTCGGTGAAGTTATTGCCGTTAAAAATTGAGAGAGCCATATGATTTACCGAGTCTGCATTATGGTAAGACGTCAGGTTGCCAGACCCGAGCCCAGATAGCAACCATTCTTTGCCATTGTAACTCGCAGCGAACACGTCGCCCCCATTCCATGATGATGCATTGCCGTAATGGTCGAGCGAATGTTCAGCTACAATGTGCGCCCCATCATACGTGAAGATATATGGCCCGGTGGAAGAGTCGTCTGTACCCCATCCCGAAATCAACCACTGAGACCCATTCCACCCACCACCCCACACAGTTCCCACACTAGAGACGGGGTTCAGAGTTGTCACGGAGTAATTGTCGAGATCGACCCTCTCCAAACGAGGCCACTGACCATCTACAAACCAAGTGCCATTCTGCCCACCGACCAGTACATACTTTGACCGTCCTATCAACGGTGCTGGTGCGGAAAAAAGTCTGGTCGCAGGAATAGCTACCGCCGAGATTGCGATGACGATTAGCAGGGTGGACAGAGCGGAGCGCAGTGTGATTCACATCCAAGATCATGTTCAGGCTGCGGTGCGATTATCGCACGACACGATTAAACAACTTATAAAACAAATGGATACCCAATCAGTGAGGGTCGAATCCAGTGGCACCGAAATCAGGCATAGTTACCGGTCTTCTCCTCGCTGTAGCAGTCTGTGCCTTCGCAGGCCTCGGCTACCAACAAGTTCCTATCAGTACAACCCGGACGATAACCCAATTATCCGTTCAGACTGGGGTTTCATACTCGCCGTTCTTGGCAACTAACATCTTGACGTACACAACAACTGATGCACAAACCTATACATCGCCCGGCGCAACGGGAATAGCCGAAAATTGTGCTTACACCAACTCGTGCTGTCCCGGAAATACGTACATTGGTATGCTCTCCCCTAGTTGCGCAAGTACAGCAACTTCTACCTACACCCTTACGATTGACTCCACTTACGAGACAGAGAACACCGCCACCATACCTTACAGTCATACACTGACCGGTTCAACCGCGGAGAGTTCAACTAGCCTCGTCCCTGCATCATCAGCCACACTCGGATTAACCGACGGATCGTTTACCACGCTAGCCGTTATGGTAATTGGCATTCTCGCTCTTTTGACGGCGTACGTCACATTGAAACCAAGAACCACGCATGGACCCAAACAAGCGACGCTAAATCAGTTTGCGAAGGCTCCATCTCCCTGCATCAAGTGCGGAGCAGCTTTACCTCCTGCCTCTGGATTCTGTAGTAAATGTGGAACAAAACAATCTGGATAATTAATGACTTAGGCCTCGGGAAGAATCGAGTAGCCCTCTCTTTAATTTGTTTAGAAAAGTGCATAGGTGAGATGGTTTACGAGTGGGCATGCGAGCCTAAGTAAACGCTTTACTCGGGCTTGAGGTTGACGATCGGGTTTGTCGTAATTCGTCAAGAGCAGGGAAATCCTTGGTAGGCTACTTCAATCTGAGATGGGTTGCTGATGATTATCTCAGGGGCACCTTTGAAAAGTTGAACCATGCCGGTTATTCGAACGTCCTTGTTCAGGTAGAAGTTAGATATTGAACATTTGAAGTTGCCAGTGTCGCTTGAGAACACTGCCCCGGAGAAATATCCGGGGTATGGGAAGTCGAATGAATACGTTCGTCCGACTTCTATTTGATTTCTATTTGTATTTCCATTTGTATGGAAGTCGAGGAAGGTCGTGCCGCTGTAAGACGAGTAGGTGTAAAGAATCACACCCTCAACGGCTACTGTTTCACCGACGTAATTACTTGCGGCCGTCCAAGACACTACAGGGGCCGATGGCGTAAGCCATCTCGGTCCTTGAGCGAAACCGTAAGGTGCTACTACAACAGAACCGAAGAGCAATACAAACAGCAGTGCAGGAATTACCGAAATGAGATACCGATTAATCAATTTAGGAGACCCATATAATATTCACATATCCTCCTATATAGATATATGTATATTAGCGCTATGCGAAAGAGCTGAGCTGGATAAGCCAAGCAAACAATACTCGAATGGGAAAGGACGCAACGGATTGATGCCATCAGCGTCAGGGAGAATCAATTGACCCATTTCACTGAAGAGGGATGGCTCGTTAAACGGTGGGGCCGGTGTACATTGGACTTTAAGTTCAGATTATCAAGTTCATTATAATTCCACAGAACAGCTCTCGTGTTGAGCCATGAGCGGTATAGAGAGCTTCTCCACTCGTGTCAATTTTTGCTCGTCCACCTCGTGGATGAGCATGCGGATCTTGGCCAGCATATCCCTCCCAGTCGCGGATGTCCGAGATCTCCTTGTCAATCGGTTCGGAGGCGCCATGTGAGGTCGCCCACCAGCGACCTAGCTGTCTCTAGGTATGACGCTCTCTGCTTCTGGCCGAGGACGTGTTCAAAGAAACGGCGGCGCGAACGAGAATCTTGAAAGCCTTCTCGTCAATCTCGTCTCCCTCATGGATTACTATGGCGCGCACTGCGTTGCCTTCGAGGCTGGAGTTGAAGACGCCTTTCGGGTCCTTGAGAGAAGCTCCCTTGGCGAAGGTCAGCCTCACATGGTTCTTGTAGGTCTCGCCGGTGCAAATAATCCCGTCATGGGACCACACCGGAACCCCGGCGGGGTTCGATGGCTTCCTCCATTTCACCTCCTCGACCACGTTGGGGTCGGCTTGCTTGATCAAAGCGCGGAAGCTGGAAAGCATCTCTCCGCGCCAGTCGCCTAGCTCCTGGATTCTCGCATCTATCAGTCGAGATGCAGATTCGACTCTCTGGGAACCGCTCTTTTTTATCGCCATGCTAATCACGACGCCGCTTGACCGGACTTATTCATATCCCAGGTGAGCTGGGTGAGCTGAATGAGGTTACCACATGTATCGTCAAGCACTGCTATAATTGACCCTGTCGTTTTTGTGGGGTTCATGGTAAACACCACGCCCAGGTCTTTCAGCCTCGCGTATTCTTTCTGAATATCCTCAACAAAGAAATTCGCTGCGGGTATACCTTCCTTGAAAAGAGCTTCTTGGTATGTCCTGGCTGCTGGGTTGTCGTTTAGCCCAAGAAGAAGCTGAGTACCCTCGGGTTCCTCTGGGGAGACAACTGTCAACCATCTGAATTTCCCGACCGAAAAATCTAGTTTTTTGACAAAGCCCAAAATACTTGTATAAAACTTAAGGGCCTTGTCCTGGCCGCTTACGAATACACTCGTGAGTTTAATTTTCATTTTGACATCTCCTCATCATTTCTATTAATTCCCTGCGTCCAACCGCTAGTTAATGGTTATGTGATTTGAATGTGTAGAATGGTGGGGCCGGTGGTTCCCACATGAATTTGCCAGTGGGGCACACTTTTCAAATCAATAATTGTCTCAGAATCCACGTTAGTTGGATGAAGTTCGAGAAATGGAAATCACGAGCTCATACTGGTAAACGGGGGCGGGGGGGATTTCAGCCCCACTTTACTAGTAAATATAAGCTACCGACGATCTGGAGGCTCAATTGAACGGGCTTTGACATTAGTTCAAGCCCTAAAGGGGTCCTCAAAAAGAGGATAGATTTGTGAAGATCAAGGAAGTTGCGCTGGTGTTATTCACGTTAGACGTTTCTACTTAGCTGCATTGTTTGTGGTAGCTCTTCTTCATCAAGAAACCTTTCTTGACCTCTTGCCCTGAAGGAATCTCCTTCCCACATTTGGCACAGTTTACCATTACAATACCTCGGGAGCGCCGAGGCTGTCACACTGTATTAAATCGTTCCGGTAAGCTTGTCCTATCGAGAGCGCACCCCGACCACAAGTATCGGGGCGATTCCAAATTTGTAATGCATTATGAATTCAGTGTAGATTTTCCGCTCCTTTTCTTGTGACGATACCAGTCGAGGTCTCTCTCGTACGTTGCATCGGGTGCCATTTCCTTCCATAGATGAGAAATCCTTGCGTCAAGTTCTCGGTAGTATTCGTCTCCTCCCCAAAGGAGTTGGCGGATGTGCTCGATATCACAGTTATGGTTCCAAGTCTTGTACGCGCCTATGGTTTGATTGACTACCGATCCTCGGGCATTGTATCGATCAGACATCAACGTCTTCACCCCTGCCTCTGTCAATTGTCGTAGTCCATCCTCCAGCTCGATCTCCGTCACGTAGGGCAGCATTGGCGCAATGAATGCCCAAGTCTGTAATCCTGCTTCACCGAGGCGCCTGGCTGCTCGTATCCTATCTTTGACCGGTGAGGAGTGGGGTTCGAAGATCTGTTGGGCCTCGTTGCTGAATGTGGTTATCGTGAAGCCGACATCAACTCGATCTCCCATTCGCTTGAGGAGGTCTAGGTCGCGTAGAACGAGTGCGTTCTTGGTTAGGATTGAGATGGTGAACTTGGGATATTTGGATATGAGTTCAATTGTGCCCCGGGTTAGCTCGTATTTTGCTTCTGGTTGCTGATATGGGTCGCATACGCTGCTCAACCATACGCTCCCACCCGGACGTTTCGGCAGTTCCTTAGCTAGCACTTCGAGCAGGTTCACCTTCACGTCCACAAAACTCCCCCACGTATCCTTCATGTGACCTGAGAAGCGACGCATGAAGTTCGCGTAGCAGTATACGCAGGAATGAAGGCAGCCTGTGTAAGGGTTGACCGTGTAATCGTAACTTAATCCGCTCTTGGAGAGAGCTGTCTTACATGTCTTCTCCGTGATCTTGGGTTGTGTGGCATCCACTGGTCTTCATCGCACCATGCCCAAGCGAGGCTATCCTAGCACCTACCGTTCGAACGGTTTAGGTACGTCTATTGTTCTAGAAATTGCATACGGCATAATCGTAGCAAATTCGGTCAACGCCGGATGAGGGGAAGTCGCATGCATCCTCTTCTAGTCTAAGACTTGCGCTGGTGCAAAACGATCAGCGTCCAATGGTAAAACGTTACGCCAAACAAGCAGTAAAACATGAGTAAATTTCTACGCTCGTGTGCATAGGCGACAAGTGAGTAAGGACCGTCGGATGCGTCGGTTGGCTCTCGTTTCAGATATTTGTTGAATTCCTATTTCCGGCGCGTTCTTCGGCGAACTCTAATCTTTTTGCGTTTTCCAAATCGTCGCAGCACGGAGGTCGGGGCCGACTCCATAATGAGTCTTCGTCCTGAGAATTTGACATGTAACATAGCGCCTTTGCCGAACGGGAAGTTTGAGTCCGTTGTCAGTTTTGTAGGGAGATAGATGCGAGGAGACTCGTAGATCCTACCGTCTGGCATCTTCTTCTTGGTGATTACGTAGCTAGTAACGGCTTCCCTCATTGTTTAACCACTTTCGGGTTCAAACTTAGACGGAGCAGAAAGCCCGACATAACAAATTATATCGCAAATTTGTTAAAAAGCTCAGTTTCTGACAGTCGGGTTACGCCTCCCGAGTGTCTCCGTTAATCATTGTTTGCCAACCTTCTCGAATTTACCAATGCTCGTGACTGACGCTTTCCTGCCAGACATCGGTCTGAGGCACCAAAAGCTAGGAACGCATTACTACTGATGGCAAAATCTCAGGAACAGTTGGCGGTGGCCTGCTCGAGGCGAAAGCCCGCGAGTTGGTGTGTGGGTCTAAGGGTGCGAGCTAGCAAATTTGGACCGGGTTATATGTACCGGTAAATTGGGGTCAGAATCCCTGCCCCATCTCTGAAGGAGATCAGCCTATCTTGGGAGGCGCCGGCGATTCAAGTTGTGGCCTCAAAGACGTTGCTTTAGTGGGAATCTAACACTCAATCTCGTACTAGCTCGATTGTATAGAACCCCGCTAAGTTGCCTTTTATTCTGCTTAGAGACTGCCTTCCAAGACGGCCATTGGTTACAGAAATTAAGCATCAGAACAGAACGATCTATACATGTGAAATCTGCAAGGCAGGATATGCGGTCGCACGAACCGCTAGTGATTGTGAGAATTTCTGCAAAAGCCACGATGCTTGCTCACTAACGATAACGAAGAAAGCAGTCTACAAACCCTAATCGCAACTACATAGCAAACGGTTTTTTACAGTTCAAGAATTTGGGCGTAGCAGTCGAAGACTTTACGTTACCGCAAATCACTGAGTTTATTTGCTCCGTTTCGTTGAAAAATTCCTTGAGGCTAAATAGCCGTGAAGGTCATGATTGAAACTGAAGGGCATACTGGTTTATGTAAGATAATTCAAAACACGCGGTTCACCAATGTACTTCACTTCAATCTCGCCAAGAACTTGACAAAATGCTCATGCAAATGCCACAAATAGGTTGAACTTTTCGCAAAAGATGTAAGGTTTTCTGAGAACAATACTTAGCGTTTTGAGTTCTCATGCCCCGCTGGTGCAACAGCCCTAGTCTATGCTCCGTTCCTGCAACAGAACCCTCAGGACGGCTCTGGTGAAACTAATCTGAAGGAAATTTAGGAGGAGTTGATTCGGGCATTATGTGAGTTACGTCCAATACGTAAGTGGTAATGTCACGTTGTCGTCTGCTGGACTAGGCTGTAACATTTCGTCTGCTAATTCGAGGGTTTCTCTAGGCTAAACGGGAAAGGATTTCCACTTTAAGTGCAGTTCGATGATTAGTCCTAGTTTCGTCAAGAGCTTCTTCAGTTTATCCTCGCTACCTGTTGGTACAGCAATGTAGAAGGGGCACTTCTGGCCTTTGGATTTTCCATTGGTCATTATTCGGTTAGCGAATACCTTGAATTGTTTTCGAGTGTGGTCGGTGTTAATTGTAGCATCGGTTTCCGCTTCACCGAAGCATGTAAGTTCAATTGTTGAATTGTGCCCCCTTACGTCAGGTATGGCACTATCAATCGCCTCACAAGCTGCATAGTTGCCATAGCTCGCACAACGTATCTCAAACCCTTCGTTCTTGATCCGCTCTACTAGAAACCCCACGAGCTTTTGATGCTCATCGCTTGGCGCACTCTCTTTTGCCATCAAAACTACTCACCAATTTCTGCTCCATCAAGGAGCAACTAGATAGGCGTAGAATCTACCTTAAATCAGTTCCATGTTCTTCGACGCGTTCTGGATAATTGTTAACCACTTGTTTTCTCCCTTGACTTCGATACCCGCGACTTCGGCGGGGGTCTTACCTTTCAACGCCATGTGGGGCCGTATGTAGTTATGGAACAGTTGATAGCCTGTCAGTATCGGTGTGTCTTTCTTCTAAGCCCCTCATAACTCGCTCCCTATCCCTGATCTCCCCGTTCATGCGTTCCATCTTATTGTTATTGAAATCGCCAGCCAATCTAATGTGCCGTCGTCAATCTGCCCACAGCCGCGACCAGAATAAGACTATTGGGTAACCAATAACGCTATTCGGAAGTTTTCTCTCTGTCAGAACGATTCGTATGAACGATCTAATGGAAATCGACTGTCAGCACGGAGGTTGTAGAGAGAAGATTTGGGTGCTTCGCCCTGAAGGTTATTCTAGGTGGGACTATCAGAAACCGAACTCGACCAAATACAAGGAAGAACCATATTCATGCAAATTCGGACACCATACTACAGTCTACTGGACTGCGCCAGAACTACCCGTCCTTTGGTGAAATCAGTCTGAGAACTGATGGGAAGATACAAGTCCCGACCTGTAACACCCTTAACCAAGTCCCTAAGATGCAACAGAACCTTTCAACAAAAGTTAGCCACCAACTGGTATCAGTATCAGTTTATGGATACTATGTAGCGAAATCTTAAGAGTCAAAATGCAGGTTCTTGGGAGGGAATGCTCAGAGGACTAAGATTTGGAACTAAACAAGAAGCAAGCCAGAACTCTTGTGCTTGCCCGTTTCCAGAATGGAGTCAAAGTAACTGGCGCATGGTATTCAAGAGACACAAAGTGGATAACGGTGTATTATTTCGATCCTCTCACGCGTGACAGGATAAACGTTCGTAGCTCGGAGTTCAAAATTATCGTTGACAGAAGGACAGGAAGAATGTCTCAGCCACTGAAATGTTCGATGCTGTAGGTTAGATGACGATTTTATCCAATCCGTAGAAAGTATGGTAGGTGACGACAACTATTCGTTACCTACAAAGTGGTAACGTCAAGTCCTCAGTTGCTGGGTTTGTCTTTTGTCGTGTAAAGATTCGGTTGCTAGAACATAATCTAGAGGTGGGTCAACATCTCTTTTTCACAGAATAGTTGCTTTCTTTGATTGCTTCGGAAATGCTTGCGCAAGCGGCACTTACAATGTTCATGTCAGATTCGAGTTCATGTCGACGATCACCCAAATCTGCCAATATATTCGCAAATCGGTCATCATTCATGTACTTCTTGATTACTTCAAGCGACACCATGAGTTCGTATCATTGGTCAAGTGTGTTGTCACCGAGATACAATGTCTTACCTTCTATCCTAGCCATGTTCGCCTACGCCGGAGTTCACGGATCCGGTGATTGAGAAGAGCTGTTGAGAACTTTGGTCACTAGCGTCAGTTCTTACGGAGCTTCGAGCGAAGAGATTATTCATGGGCTATGCCTCGACGAACCTTGCGAACTATGTGCTTAGCTGTTTTGCACACATCGACATAGTTGTACTGAAGGGCAATTATGTGTGAACAAGTAGCTCCGCATAGTGCCTACTACCGCAGAAATGACCGCTAGAACATCAGTAATACTCACATTGATGGGCAAAAAGTCTACTGAAAGTCAGAAAAGCCCGTGGTGCAGCGCATACGTACCGGTAAATTGGGGTCAGAATCCCCTGCCCCATATCTGGACCCGAACCTTCTTCGGTTCAAATCCCTCCGAACCCGCGACTGTGCAAGCGTTGATTCAGTGCTCGTTCAATTCAGTGCTCATTGTTCGGAAAAGTTTCAGCATCGGCATTTGAGAAGCGCCCTCGGTTAACTAAGCCTCTGGGGCCTCTCTCTGTAGTGGTCCTGCCCAACCCAAATCGGTAAGGGTCCTCTTGCTTCCAAACTCCCTGAAAGAATCACAGAAACCACCTTTTCGAATAACTTCAAGCTCAGTGAATAGAGAAGACGGAGCTGTTACGGGCTTTAGGACAGGAGCTAGTTTGTTCGAAGCCAAGAGCGCGAGATCGACGTCGATAGAGAGGTAAAAAGAACTCTCGAAATCCCCGAACACATGAAGATTGCTTTCGCCATCCGCTTGGGCTACCCCAAGTCTGCGCATACGAGATACGTGAGAGTCCGCCGTGATGTGGAAGATTTCACACACCATAACCGGTTTGGAAACAAGCAACGTATGCTTCAAGAACCATAAATTAGAAATCCTGGTCTAGCGGATGACCAAAGCCATCAATAAGTCGTTCTCGTTGTCGAATCGTCTGGTAAATGCATAGCAAATCAATAAATCGTTCCACTAGTCGATACGGTGTTGAAGTGAGATTCTCAAATTGAAATTCGGCCTACAACATCCCAACTTCACATTCGACGGGCAAGGCGCCGAGATCGTTGAAAAGCTAAGAACGTTAGCGCAGAAGGCTGAGAGCCTCGACTTCGACTCATTCTGGGTTATGGATCACTTCCACCAAATCCAAAATGTCGGCCAATCTCAAGAGCCGATGCTCGAAGGTTGGACAACCCAGGCCGTTGTTGCAGGATTAACGGAGAAAATCAAACTTGGCACCCTCGTCACTGGAATCGTGTACAGGCATCCTTCAGTTCTCGCTAAGATAGGTGCAACTCTCGATGTCCTCAGTAAGGGTAGGCTATTCATGGGGATCGGCGCCGCCTGGAACGTGGAAGAGGCTAGAGCCTACGGAATTCCTTTTCCACCTGTGGGTGAAAGGATGCGGCGCCTTGAGGAAGCCGCACAGATAATCATCAAAATGTGGACTGAAGAACGTACCTCCTTCACTGGTAAGTTCTACCAAATCCGCGACGCATACTGCAACCCGAAGCCCATCCAGAAGCCGCACCCGCCCATAATGATCGGTGGGAGCGGAGAAAAGCGGACACTGAAAATTGTGGCGAAGTATGCTGATGCCTGCAATATCTTCGGCTCTGTCGAGACGGTGAGACAGAAGCTCGGAATACTTCGTGAACACTGCCGCTTAGTTGGTAGAGATTATGACTCTATCTTCAAGACGAAACTTGGCCACGTAGTCATCGACAAGAACAAGGAGAAGGTTACGGAGGCTATCAAGGGCTTACCGGAGGATAGGCGCAGGGAGTACGCCATTTACGGCACACCTGAAGAAGTACGCAAACAAATCGAAGCATTCAGAGACGTAGGGATCGAGTATCTGATCGTGAACCTTGAACCAGACAGAGAGCTTCAGGCGTTAGACCTATTCGCAAGCGAAGTCGTGAAGAAGCTCTAATCGTCCCACCAACAAGATAAAGGCGTTCACAAAACTTCCCGGAGACGTCGACCCTAGGTTTGCCTGTCGCGTGTATTCCATTCAAACATCCATTGAGGGTAAGGAAGTTCGGGTCTGCTGACTTGGTTAAGATTCTCGATTTCTTCCGGGTCTAATTCCAATTCTCCTGCCTTGATGTCTTCTTCCAGCTGTGCCATGTTTCTTGCTCCAATTATTACGGAACTAACAGCTTTCTGATATCTTAGCCATGCCAATGCAACAGCCGCTACTGGAACATTATGAAGTTGGCTTATCGTATCAATGACGTCGAGAATCGCATAGAGTTTGTCTTCATTAACTGGAATAAACCCCTTCAGTCTTTCTTCGACTCTCGTTCCTTTCGGGAATGGTTTGCCTTTTCTATATTTACCGCTTAGGACTCCGCCAGCCAGAGGACTCCATGCCAGTATTCCCATGTTCTGATCCAAACAAAATGGAACAATCTCATTTTCAATTCCTCTTCCGACCAAGCTGTAATATCCCTGGAAAGTGATGAATTTGGCCCATCCGTGTTTTTCGGCTATGTTGCTTGCTTTTGCAACTTGCCATGCCGCAAAATTTGAGACTCCTATGTGCCTTACTTTCCCCCATCTTACTAAATCATTTAACGCCTGCATTGTTTCTTCAAGAGGAGCCGCAGGATCCCAGCTGTGAACTTGGTACAGATCAATGTAATCGAGCTGAAGTCTTTTCAGACTATTCTCAACAGCATTCAAAATATGATGTCTGGAGAGCCCCAGATCATTAACATCATTGCTCATTTGTCTTCTGACTTTCGTCGCTATGATTACAGAATCTCTCTTGGCACCCACCGCCCTCAGAGCATTACCAAGCGTTTTCTCTGAATCGCCTACTGAATAAATATCTGCGGTGTCGAAAAAATTAATTCCTTGCGCAATGGCGTACTTGACCAACTCATTCGCGTCGTCCTGAGATACAGAACCAACACGACCAAAGCCAGAACCGAACGTCATTGTTCCGAGACACAGCTGAGAAACCTTGACGCCACTATTTCCAAGAAAATTGTATTTCATCGCGACCATCCTCCCCTACCAATACTGCAATTTGATTTAAGCAAATTCTAGTTCACAGCTAGTCATCATCCTTTTCTTGCACAGGAACCGAGGTTTGCTTGCAGCGAGAGCTTAGCTTACCCCGAATTGAAGCATCCTCCTTAGTGGTCAGGTACCCCACAACCTCAACTTATCCTTAATTTGTTTGGGCGTCATCATTTTCTGAGTCACCTTTCTTCTCAAAAGAATCTCCAAGCCACCGCCCAACCGCCATACAAAATGTGTTGTCCTCGGTTTCGATGTGTTGGTGTGGGCCTTCATAATCTTTGCAGCTTGCGACCTGAACATACTTACGCTCCTTAGCTGCACTCAACGTGCTAGTTCCTCCCGAATCTGCGCTACAACTAAGAAGGATAACTTGAACAACCTTCTGATTCGAAGTAACTCTTCGGCCCCTTCTGGTTTTCTGGTCAGTCTGTACATTGCATGTAGAACAGAACTAACTACGCTGTCTTGGAAGTAAAGGTTCTTCGATGAGCTGACAGTTAACGAAGATCTGGATCTATCCTTCATGTCTGCTGCATTCGTGCCGTAAACTCAGATGTTTCACGTAACACATTATCAAGCAATTCAGGTCTTGGCGACTGCCCCGTTGTTCTAGAGACTGTCTGAATCGTTTCAGATTTTTGAACAGTTCTTCTTGTGTAATCTATATTCTGCTTCTTAGACTGTGTTGTTTTGCCGGAGCCCCTATGGAAGCAAGGAAAGTCCAGAGAGTCGGATACTCGACCCTAACCGTCTCCCTCCCCAGAGACTGGGTTGAGGATGTGAAGCTGAAAGCAGGCGACATCGTCTCAATCAAGCGCGAAGACGACGGTTCACTGAAACTTATCCCCGGTACAGAGCACGAGCGTGAGGAGGTGAAGAACTGCATAGTCAACGCAGACCTTTGCAGTTCACCCAACCTTCTCACTCGAGTGATAACAGCGAACTACATCCTTGGGCATGACGCGATCCAGATCGTCGCCAAAGAGGAGCTGAAGAAAGGCCACCTCCAAGAGATTCGGGCAACCACGCAGCGTGTGACCGGTCTCAGTATCGTTGAGCAGAGTCTCAAGCAGATAACCCTGCAGAGCTTCATTGACCCAACCAGGTTTCCAATCTATGGCCTGATGCGCAGACTGCACATCATAATCTCATCAATGCTAGATGCCTCGATCAGGGCCTTGGTGGAGAGGAGGGCTGAACCTGCAGCGGAAGTCCCCCACATGGAGGAAGAGTCGGATAGAATCTACTGGCTCATAGTCAGGCAGCTACTACTTGCAATACAAGATCGAAGCACGGCCTCTAAGATGGGCATAGAATCCCCCCTCCACATCGTGGGCAACAGGGTGGTCGCCAAGACCCTGGAAGAGATGGCGGACGCCGCAGAGAATATTGCAAATGAAGTCTTGGCGTTGAAGGATCGAGAGGTGGTCAGTGGAACCATATTGAATGATATTGCCAAGTTCTCTACTCAGGTAACAAAGATCTCTGAGCAGAGCTTCAAGGCATTTCTCGCTGGCGAGATCAAACTCGCCAATGAAGCAGTGGAAATGGTTGAAAC